>Ga0214921_10000721_pt1 | contig 59639 bp, 67 predicted proteins | sample LL1505_MetaG_FD_177992 | JGI IMG/M metagenome (GOLD analysis project Ga0214921, IMG submission 177992) | Freshwater microbial communities from Lake Lanier, Atlanta, Georgia, United States - LL-1505 | ecosystem: Environmental > Aquatic > Freshwater > Lake | place: USA: Georgia | collected...
TAAAAAGGCACCTGACATTTTTGAAGTCATCATTGTCGAGTCATGCCTTACTCCTCTAACACAGGCACACATATGGTTCGCTGCTATCATAACAGAAACACCTTTATTACCTTGACAAACTTCATTGATATAATCGTGAATTTGCATAGTTAAGTTTTCTTGCACCTGAGGTCTTCGAGCAAAGTACTCTACAATTCTATTTAATTTTGACAATCCAATTACTTTACCATCTGAAGAAGGAATATAAGCTACGTGAGCATATCCTACAAAAGGCAAATGGTGATGAGAGCAAAATGATTTAACATCAATATTTCCTTGAAACACTACTCCGTCATAACCATCTAAATTGTCAAATGCTGTGATTCTAGGAGCATCTGCATAACATCCTTGAGCTAAATCATTGACAAACGCTTTTGCTACCCTTCTAGGAGTATCTGAAGAGTTTGGGTCATTCTCCCAATCAATTCCTAACGCTGTCATATATTTACCATAATGTTCAGCAGCATGCTCAATCATAGCTAATTTTTCTTCTTCTGTACGAGGACTAGAAGAATTTGCATATTTTAATAGTTCTTTCATATTATAAAGGCAATTCGATTTGAGTGTCGTCTTTTAAAATTCCTAACAACTCAGACTCTCTGTATAATTGGTATTCTTCATTACCTAACTTCATTTTCTGAGCTTGTCCATAGGGAGGTAATACTACCTCATCGCCTATTTTAACTGACATAGGAATAAGCGAACCATTTTGAGTATATAACCCAGGGCCTACTGCTACTACCTTACCCATTTTTACATCCTCTGAAGATACAGTTTCAGGAATAATGATTCCAGAAGTTGTTCTTTTTTCTTCTTTTGATTTGTATTCTTTTACAAGAACTCTGTCGCCTAATGGGCTCAAAATTTTATTTTCCATGTTATTATAATTTGTTTGCGTATTTTGTTTTTCCGTCTTCTGTTTCTGCTTTGATGTATGCGTTTGATAATACTGTTAATAGTAGTCCGTGAGCTTCCCATAAACAATCTTTTACCTGCACAATATCCATCTGCCTTTTACCCCACAAGTAGTGAAGTACCGTTAGTGTGTCAAATTCGTTTGGCTTTTTCATTATACTTCTCTTTTATCTTCAAATGCAATGATGTGAGGTCTCCAAGTTAATCTATAACCATTATCTCTAACCCAATCAAACATTTTTGGATATGATTTAAATAAAGATTCTCTTGAATCTCCTGCCGGCATAAACCAAACTTTATCTTCTGGAACATCTAACATTTTGATACATCCCATAATCTCAGCTAATGCTTCTTGATCTTCTCCATCCCATACTGGCTTCAAATGATAATCTGAATGATATGAAATCATTTTAGACATTGCATCATAATTAAGTCTTAACTTATTATGTTGCTTAATCATTTTTTCATCCGTAACATCGCCTTGAGGTGTAAGTACCCCAACCTTAGGAATAGAGTTAGAAAATTTAGGGCTAATGCTAAGTAGGTTAATAGGATAATCAGTCTCCAGAAAGTGACTCCCTTCGGTTTCAATAGTAATAAATATTCCTCTATCATGTGCTAAATGTGTTAATTCATTTACTAATGCTGGATGCATTGTAGGAGAACCTCCTGTTAGCATCATCTCTGTGATGTGTGGATTTGCATCATACATATTAATAATGTCTTGGAAACTAATATGACCTTTTTCAGGATGAATAGAAGTGTACCAAGAATCACACCAACCGCCTTCACCAAAATAACATCTGTGAGTACAGCCTGTCGTTCTAATTACTACAGTAGGATATCCTGCTCTAGATCCTTCCGACTGAACTGCTGTGTAAAGTTCTACAATAGGAAGTGTTTTGTTATAATCTTCTATTCTTTTTAATCCCATTTTCTTTATTTATTTTATCTACATTTATTTTAACACGGCCTGATGTAATGCTATCCATAACATTCATGCATTCTTTCCAATTTTTACAATCACTTAAATTGACTGTAATTAAACTTCTCTGTTTCATTATTTCGCTCCTTTTGATTTATAGTGATCTGCTTTGGAAAATTTAGAAGAAGACTCTTCTTTTTTAGGCACAAAAGCTTTCTTAATACTAGGCAACCATGCCATTAATTGTTCGTAATGCGATTTTGATGAATTCTTGCTCATGTAATTTATATTTAGTTATTTGTTTATCCTCGATATGAATTGCATATCTGATATGAAGCTGCATTTCTTTCATGCTCATACACTTCAACTTTTACTGCTGACACTCTACCTTCAGTTTCTTTTATAAGAAAATTATTAATTTTATTGAAAAGATACTCTGCAAATCTTTCACATCCTGTTTCTGGAATTACTCTTAATTGAATAATACCTTCTGTGTCCATTTGTTTAAACAAAGGCAAATAAGGATCGTCTTCTGCTATGACAGTAGTATGATCTAATAAATTTTCAAAAAACTCTTTAGGAGTGAATCCATCAATTTTATTCTTTGCTCTTTTCATTCCTCCAAAGTCCCAAACCCAGTTTCTTTCATCTAGCTCTCCTTCAAACCATACTCTAAACGATATAGCATAGCCATGAAGGAACTTGCAATGTGTACCATCTGCCTTCCATTGACGAAAACATGTTGAGTATCCGTCAAATAATTTTGTTGATTGAAATTTTTTCATATACTAAATATAAGAGTTTCTTTTGAATTAAACAAGGATACCTTGTTTGCGAAGTGAGTTAATCGCAATTACTTCTCCCATTGAAAGAAATTGTTCTTGTTTGGTAATAGACAAAGCAATGTCTACCATTTGACTAATCCATTGTTTAGACTCTGGGGTTGCTTTTTTAGTCACTTCATTTAACTTATCTATGTTAATGAAGTTTTCTAAAACAATTTTAGGTTCTGGAGTCACTGCATCCACAAATGATCCTAAATTGTCGTTTTTAGGCTGTCTAGGTACTCTAGTAGTTTTTGTATCTATTGTCGTAACGCCTGGTGTTCCTTTTTTAATTGCTCTTACTGCCATAACTTGTTTAATTATTATTTACTTAATATAGTAATTTCTTTTGAAATTACCAAATAGAACGATCGATTAGTTGAATACTCCCATGGAAGGGAGTATTTTATTTTATAAAGATAAGAAGAAAATTTCTATCTACCAAATGTTTTTAAGTTTGTTTTTGAATATAAGCTCTATTTAGATATTTGTCTTTTAAACCAAATCTATAACCATCTTGTGAAGATTCAATAGTTGCAAATTCAGACATATTAGAAGACACTTTTGTAATACCATTCTGAAAATAGATCAATCCCGCTTTTGTTCCAAAAAATTCTTTTTTAATATTTTCCAATCCTGAAATAAAAGTTTTAGTATCTTTTATAAAAGGATGATTCATTAAGTCTGTTAAAATAATTTTTACTTCTTTAGTTTCATCCGTTACTGGCTGTCCTACTCTAATTTTAATTTCGTCTGGCTTTCCTGCACTTTTAGCAATATCTTGAGCATCATCTGCACTAATCCAATATTGAGAATTTATAGAAGTTCCTTTAACTATTATTCTAGAAGTGGTAATATTTTTACTTAATTTAAGTGAAGATAATAATTTATTTAATTTTTCAATTGAGTTAAATGTAGTATCTAATATTCCCATTGGCACATCGCCTGGAGTGATAGTTATTAACTCTCCACTAGCTTTTTTAACTGACACTTCTTTTACAATATCCATTATTGCAGACATTTTAGGTGACAGTGTTAATACTGCCGCAAAATTATCAGGCTGCTGCAAATCATTAACAATTGTATAAAAATCCATTAACTGTTTAGTAAATGGGTGTCTAGATACTTTACCTTCAGCGCCTGGTCTAATATTTCCAGCTTTGAATTTTCCAGATTTTGAATCTAAAATATCTAGCGATTTAACTTCATAATGTTTATCGCCATCTGCAATATCAAAAGATTGAGATGAGCCTTGAACTACGGCATTAAGAACAAAAAATGAAATATACAATTCTCCCTTTCCGATTGCTTGGCCTACGAATGTGTCCCAAAGCTTTTGGTATGGTTTATATGATTTGTTATTTAAATCGTCTACAGTTTGTAATGATTTAAATACTTTAGCATACATTAACGCCTCTGTATTAGTCAATCCAGTAATAAACTTTTGAAACTCGATAAATAAGTTATTTGGCATAGTTTCTAAAAACGTTTGCCAAAGTTCTTTTTGGTTAGAATCTAATAAAGCAGTAAACTTTTTAAATTGTACGTCTGCCTTTGGAGCTTCTGTTAATCTTTCAAATGGTACCTCAATTCCTTGAGCTTCTAAAATGTTTTGTAGAATAAACAAATCCTCCTTATTCTTAAAATCAGGATATCCTTTTTCACATTGATAGCTCCACTCTAAAAGAATAGCATCAAAGTTTGGAAGTGGCTTTTGAGCAACTTCTACAGTTTCAGTAATTCGTTGCACAGCATCTCTTGACTCATGAATAAGTTTTGTAGCAAATTGTGCGTCTAAGTCGACTGTATTAGAAGTATCTTTCTTCATAGTGTAATAAATCTAATTTAGATGATACGTCAATTAACTGAGCAGCGTTTAGTAAATCAGAATATTCTGCTATAGATTCTGTTTGGATAGTTCTAAAATCTTCAAGAAAATCAAATGTCGGTAAATGCTGTGAAAATATCTTAGCTGATATTTCATTATACTTTTCACCTAATTTATATTCAATTCCATACGCTTTATTTACTACATCAATTAAACTGGAAAAATCACCATTGAATTTAATAGAAGGTAACATCGGAGTGCAATTCCAATCTACTAAATATTTTTGAAGCTTCGCTGCATGCTCTAATTCAGCTACTGCCTCTGCTTCGAAAAAAGCAGCTGCCTTAGTATAATTTACTCCAGCACACCAGTTGTGAGCTCTTCTGTAAAAATAATGCGCTGCATATTCATCTGCTAATGTACTATTTAAAGCATCTACAATTTCGGAAGGTAGTGTATATGGTAATACAACATCAGATTGACTTGCAACTATTGATGCTACTGTTGATTTTGGTAATTCCATTTAATTTCTTTAAAATAAATATCTAAATTCTTAATTTCCTGTTGAACCATAACCTCCAGCACCTCTTTGAGAATCAGACAAATCGTCTACTTCTTCAAATGTAATTTGTGGATATGGTATAATAACTAACTGACCTATTCTATCTCCTACTTGATATGCAGTTTCAGATGACACCCAAATTACATTTTCTACTGGACCTGTCAATAAAGGAAGTCCTTTTCGTTCTCTGTCTTCTTGAAGTGTTTGCAAAACTGCAGGTTCCATTTCTTTAGTTCTAATACCTAAATCTTTAAACCTAAATTTAATTTCGCCTCGGTATCCTGAATCTACAACTCCTACATGATTTGCTAAAATCAAAGATGTTTTTGATACTGAACTTCTAACGAATAAAAGTCCTACATGACCTTCCGGAATTTCAACTGCTAAACCAGTTCCATATTCAATGAACAATCCTGACGCATCTATTTGTGATGATATAGCCGTTAAATCCATTCCTGCATCTCCCTGAGTTGCATATGAAGGTATAACTGCTTCTGTGCTTAATTTTTTTATATTGACTTTCATAACTTTAATATTTAATTACTTTTTTTACTTCTAATATTTCAACAGGCTTAACTATGATTTCATTCCACAAATAAGTCGATTTATCTTCATCACTACATAAAGTTGCCGAAGTGCATAAATTAGATGTTTCGTCTGGGTGACCTAATCTAAACATATTAGCTGCTTTGTTACCTTTATCTGTTACAATAGATTTTACATCTGATTTAAACGCTGCTACCAACCTTCCTTTCAACTTAACTAACATATTAGATTCTGGTCTGAAGAATTTTCTATATTGTTTAGTAAAAGTTGATATTGCATATATCCCTCCATTTTCAACAGAGTCCTGTAAATTCAATACTCCTTGAGGTGATGTCCAATGCAATACAGTTACTGTTTCATCTATTGAATCATACACAGTCTGAGTAAAATCTTTATCTAACAATACAAAAGGCTCTAACGCTCCTCTTGAATAAAAGAATGCAACTTTTACAGAATCGATTAACTCACTGCCTAGAGCTTCTGAAAACTCATCTCGCAATTGCCAAACTCTATGATTGACAAAATCTTCAATAAAGTCTAAAACTTCTTTTTGAGTAAGGCCATCAAAGTGTTGAGTTTCAACATAAAGCTGATATCTAAACCATCTATTAATTAATCCTACTAAATTAGAATTGTCATCTATTACTCCTCCTCTAGTATCAAATCCTTGCTTTTCAAGTTCAAGAAATTGATTTGCTACTTCTTCCCATTCGGAAATTGTAGCGAATGCATCTTCTGGATGAAAGTAACCTCTTACTGGAAATTTATTCATTCTGTTCTTTTATATAAATATCTTGTACTTGAATATTTCCCGCTTCATGTTTAGGTTCAAAAGGACAATGTCGACATCCATTACCACAACAAACACCTCTCTCTATATGGTATTTTGCAGTGAATACTTTATATCCATTTTCAATATAAAAGAGCGGCTTTTCGGACCGCTCTTCTACATATAATTTATATATCCAATCTGTCATTGAATTATGTTATTTCACAGGCACCTCCTGCACAAGCAGCTTGATCTTGCAAATTGGTATTATCCATTAATTCAACTACTTGAGACAAATCAATATTTGTTAATGATTTCATCATTTCTAAATACTTTTCTTCATCACAATCTTCAAAAGGAGCTTGAATATAAGTTCCTCCATTGTAAGGAAGTACTGACAATCCATTATAGAATTTTCTATTCTCCCACATCCAAGCGCCAACTTCATCCCATTCATTTTCTTTAATTGAAACGGTAGCGGATATGTTATGAGTATTTTGTCCTCCTCTGTGACCAGGTCTAATCCAATTAGTATAGAACCATTTAACTCTTTCTAACAACTCTAATGCAGACTCGTGTCTTAATATAGAACCGTTTGGAGCTTTTTGTGGCACTGAAATCACTGCTGTATCGTGAGGACGGAAATATTCATCTTCAACTAACTCAGGATGATAAATTGTTAAATAAGAATAAATTGCTTCATTCTTCCCTACTCGAATTCTTCTAACATAATAATCATTGTGCCAAGCGTGAATACCTGAAGAGGTACCTAACACCAATGAAGAAGTTCCTGAAGGCTTAATAGTAGTTGATCTAGCTGATTTATTGATTCCAATAATTTTTGCTACTCTTTCATTTTCTTCTTTTACGATTCCTGCTGCTGACTTCAAATCATATTTTTGAGCTTGGTCTGAACCTACCCCTGTCATACCTACTCCAATCAAAGCGTCTTTCTCTGTGGTTCTTTGCCATACAGAACGCAAATAATGGAAATTGGTATATCCTGCTTGAAGCGTTCCAATAAATGAAGCAGCCTTAACTCTAGCATCTAAATCTTCTTGAGATGTAATATCAGACACATTTACTTCACATAAATTACAAAACTGAAATGGTCTTAATGCTATTTCGCAACATGGATTAGTTCCCCAATCTTTATCATTTGAAAAATAAATTCCAGGCTCTCCTGCTCCGGAAGCTTCAATCTTTTTCCATAAACTTAAAAAGAATTCTTCAGTAATTTTATTTCTTAATAACACTGCTGAATTATTTGCTCTTCCTCTTTGTGGATTCAACTCCCACCATGCTCCTGATTTCGAAGCAATCATTTCATCATCGTCTGCCGAGAATAAAGATATTAACGCGGCTCTGCGAATTCCTCCAGCTAACACAGCATCTGCAATATGACACACTATATCATGCACCTCAATAGGTGTTAATTTTTCATTGTCTTGTTTAGTATCTAATATACCTTGAATTTTTACAAGACATTCTTTTAATGGTTGTGGTCCTGGAGCTTTACCTCCTGAAGTAATTAACATTGCTCCTTTTTGACGAATGTCTGAAAAGTCAAAGTTAATTGTTGACCCGCCTTGAAAATAAGATTTCATTAAAATCTTAACAGCGTCTGCCCAACCTTCAATAGAATCTCCAATTAAGAATCTTCTATGTTTAGTTGGATTTGGTTTTCTAATTTCAGGTAATGCATCTACGTGATGTTTTTGAACAGAGTATCCTACTCCTGTACCACCTAACAATAAAAACATAACCTCTCCAAATGCTCTCCAATCATCTATTGGAGCATACGCACAATTATAAATTCTATTAGGAGAAATTTCAACTGGCTTACCGCCAAATTGCAAAGATCTCATAGAAGGTAAAACTTTTTTGTCGTATACAAATTTATAAGTCTCTTCAATTTCTTGGGCCAATTGAGGGTACTTTTTAATGTGCATTTCTTTGTTTCGAGTAACTAACTCTTCCCATGTTTCACGTCTCTGGAGAGAAGACTGAAACCTCGCGTATTTCATATGAACTGTAATGTCAGATAAAATTTCGTTTGATAATTCCATAGTGTGTTAAATAATTTGTAAATAATAAGTCGAAGTCTCCCAAGCCTGGTAATATAATTATAATATGTTTTAGAAATTATCCAAGATCATTTGACACTTCTTTGTATTTTTGTAATAAACTTTTTCTTAATAATTCCTCCCCAGTCTGCATTTGTTTATTAGTATCTTTACCTTGCACTGAAGTCTCCTCATAGATATGAATTTGCCCATTAGACATATTCATTTTCGACGGAAATGTGATTCCGTCAGGCCCAAATCTGTTTTTAATAATATGGAATCTTCCTGTACCTGCTATCTTATCAGTTACCTTTCTAGATAAAGAAAGTACAAAATCTGCAATCATTACTTTTGAATAAGACTCTGAAATTTTATCTGCTTCAATAACATCTTGCTCTAATGCACTTCTGTTTGCCTGCGATGCTGTAAATAATGGAATTTCATATTCTCCTGCTACCCCACGCAAATCTTCATAAATAGATTCTAACTCATGTCTCATTTCTTTTCTAGAAACAGTACCTCTTAATAAATCTGCATAATCGACAATTACCAAATCAGGCTTCTTACCCATTAAAATCATTTTTTCAATGTGAGCTCTAATAGTGGAACATGAAGCTGTCTTGGTCGGATAATATTTAATAGTTAAATCTCCTTTTAATTTACCTACCATTGCAGCAATGTCTTCTTGATTGTATTTTAAGTTTTGAGCTGCTATTCCTGTCAACACCGCATCATATCGTTGACCTACATATCCTTCATTTAACTCTAAAGTATAATGAACTACATTTAAACCATTTTTTACTGCATGAGCACCTACATTAATAAGACCCCAAGATTTACCAATACCAGCAGGAGCTACAAATACTACAAGCTCTCCTTTACCAAAACCTCCATCTGCTAAATCATTAATAACGGGCCATGGCGTTGGAATACACGCTCTAACATTTTCCATATATCTAGATTCAACACTTGTATTATATTCATGACCTACTGCCTTATCAGCCCCAGCTTTCATTGCCATATCAATAGTAGCTTTAATAGAATCATATTCGCCTTTTCTCAAAAGTTCTACTGAATCTAAAATTGCTCTTTTAATACACTGATTCTTACAAAAGTCTAAAGTCTCAGCCTTAACAAAATCTAAATCATCTGATTCTAAATATCTATATGAATCTTTAAGAGTTTCTACTATTGCAGTCTTAACTACATCTCTTTCTACTTCTTGAGTTTTGATTTTAAATACATCTAATGTAGGAGCACATCCATACTCATGGAAGTATTTTACTATTTGCTCTACAACCCATTGGTTAGCTTCTGATTCGAAAAATTCAGGTAATAGAATATCTGCTACCTGCTGTAAAAATGCTTTGTCTGTAAGTAAAGAAGATACAATCTTTACCTGAAATCCGTGTCCGAAATTACTTAATTTGTCTGCCATATTGACCTAAATATATTAAATTCATTTGAACCATACAAATTATTTTTGCCCAAAAGCTGTGATTGTTCCAAAGCTACTTGTTAGCCAAGAATCTACATTTGGAATTACGGCATATATTTTGTCTTCCATAAACATCTTTTTAAATTTAAAAGTGTCCATAGGCGGTATATCTCTTTGAGCAATGTCAGCAATAATACCTTTGTAATTAGCAGCTATATCTAAATCTTCTAACGACATAAGTGCCCAATTAAGTCTTAACTGGGACTCTGAGTCCACGACTGTCTTATAGACTTTGTGTGCGTCTTTGTTCGCTTGTGCAAAGGCTATAATTTCTTCCAATGTAACTGTTTGGTCAGTTAAGAGCATTGGAAATTTTGCTTGTAATGTTTTAATACCTATTCCATTAATACCTTTAATGTTATCTGAATTATCTCCCATAAATACTTTATAATGAATAAAGTTATGAGAAGGTATTCCAAATTTAGCTTCTACTTCTGTTTGAGTGTAGTATTTCTTTTCTACTGGCCTCCATACTGAAGTTTTAGCATCTACTAATTGGATAAAGTCTTTATCATCTGACATTATGATTACTTCACTGTCTTTAGGTCGAAAAACTTCAGTCGCTAAATAAGCAATAGTATCATCTGCTTCAATATTGTCAATGGAAATAAGCGTCATTGGCAAACATTGTAAGTACTCAGATAATTTATGCATCTGATGACGCATATTTTGTAATTCTTGTTCTTGAGTCATGTCTCCGATATCATCTCGTCTGTTAAAACGAGTTGGCACTGATCTACCTTCTTTATAACCAGAGTGCATTTTCTTTCTCCTTGCAGAGCCTCCTTTACCGTCAAACACAATTATACACCTAGTTGGTTTGAATTGTCTAATAACAGCAGCTATAGATCTCATGAATCCTACATAACCTCCTATATGGTCGCCATCGTCATTGACTAATGGCACCGCACTAAAACAACGAATAAAAGAATTCAGGCCGTCGACAATTAACACTTTACTGTCTTTGCCTAAGCCTGAGTTCTGTTTTTCGTGGTCTTCGCGAATTTGTTTCAATAAATCAGCGTAACCTTTCATCATAACTTAAGAATCTTCTCCTTCAAACTCTGTTTCAATTTCGATATCATCTACACCGAAATGTTCTCCAGCTTTGTAATTAATAATATACTTTTCACAAATTGTTCTGTATACTTGCTCTTTCATTTCAGGATCGTCTATTAATTTCTTTTGGAAATCTTTAGATTGAAATTTAATTATTTCACCCGTGTCTGTGTTGGTATAAGTATACCACGCACCTGCTTGAGTTACCAATCCATAATTTTTCAACATTGTCAACCATGAACCATAATCGTCAATTCCAGAGTCAAAGTAAATTTCATAATCTACAGAACGTAAAGGCGGGCCCATACGATTTTTAACTACCTGAGCTCGAGTTGTTATTCCTAACACTGCCTCTGGAGCATCTGAAGATTTTGCTAATTTAATTTGACCTACTGATTTTAAACGAAGACGAACTGAAGAGTGAAATGCGATTGCTTTCCCTCCTGAAGTTGTCCATTGGTCTCCAAAGGATACCCCTAATCGAGTACGTAACTGATTTGTAAATATTAAACAAATACGCTCTCTACCAATAAAATTAGTAATTTTACGCATTGCTTTTGATAGAATGATTGCTTTTGACGTCGCCCATCCATCTTTGTCGTAATCTGCTGACATCTCCTGCTTGGTAGATGCTCCTGCTACAGAATCCACTACAATAGTCACTAATCTATTTTTAGCGTTTTTTCTTATAGATTCTGTAATTGATTCGATTGACTCGAATATGTCTTCAACTGTATCTAAAGGAACATATAACATATCCTTTAAATTAATGCCTATCGCTTCTAGGAACTCACGAGAAACTGCATTTTCAGTATCAATATATACTGCTAATCCTCCTTTTCGTTGAGTGTCTGCTAGTGCGTGAGCAGCCAATAAAGATTTACCTGAAGCTTCCAAACCTGTGATTTCAACAATTCTTCCTACAGGCAATCCTCCATTTGGTCTATTTGAAATAGCCAAATCTAACATTGTCGATCCGGTAGAAATCCATTCATTCACATCCGAAGGTGAATCTGAATCGCCTTCTAAAAAATAAGCTACTTTATAATTAGAGCTTTTAAATTTCTTATTGAGGTTATCAGCTAACACCGAAGCCAAGTCATCTTCTAACTCAGCTTCTGTTGCTGGTTTTGTTGTTTTTTTCGCCATAGTTAATCTAGAGAAACCAATTGGTTACTCAATATTATTGGTTAAATAAGTTGTCGAATGCTGAAGCTACGTCGTCTACTTTTGCTACTGGAGCTGCTTCTGCAATACCAGCTTGGTTTGCATTTGTAGCTTTTGCTGGCGCTGAAGCGGTTTCTTCTGCCGCATTTTCTGGGTCTAACCAATTATGTAAAAGTTTAGTCATTTCATCGTAAGTGTACTCTTTGAAGATGTCTGTCGCTTTTGGTTGATTAGCTAACTTCTCTAATACTGATTTGTTATCAGTTACAGGAGTTTGGTTAGGTTTAACACGAATAGAAGTTTCTGGAAATGATTTTCCTGTTTGATCAGCTGCTTTGAATTCAACTGCAATATCTCTTCCTGCTACTGGATCTGTGATATCTCCATAATCAGGGTCTGCAATAAATCCTAAAAGTTCTTGATAAACTGATTTACCAAAGCCCCAGAATTTAACTCCTTCATCTTCTTTACCTCTTACAATAACTGGAACATAACAACGCATTGTTGGCTCTAGTTTTTTACCAGCTTTCCAATCGTCTGAATTTCCTGTTGATTTAAGTTTTTCTCCGAACTCTAAAATTGGGTCAGGGCGGCCAAATGACATTGGAGATAGAATTGATTTACCACCGAAGTTATAGTGGAAATAAAGTTCAATAAATGGATTCTCTCTATTGTGTTGATATGGCACAATACGAACTACTTGAGTTCCTGGTTCTGGTTTCCATAAATTGTTTTGTTTAGAAGTTACATTTTGCAATGAGTTTAGCTTCTGTTTAATTGCGTCTAAGTTAATAGCCATGTGTTTAAAATTTAATTGTTAATGAATATTTAATAATTAGTAATTGGTAATGTATTTTGAGTGTCTAGAATAATCAATCTACATTCTCAACTTCTAATATAACCTTAATATATGATAACCTTACGGTTAATACAAATATTTTTATTTATTTTCTTTGGCATTCTTATAAATGGTTTTCAGTCATTTAATGAATCCCATCTTTTCGTCTTTTTGAATATTTGGATATTCTTTGAAGAATTCCACTGCAAATGCATTAAATGAAATTGCATCTTGAGCCATTAAATCGATATCTGACATAGCAGATTCTTTCAATGCTTTTTTTATTTCTTCTTTGATAAGAGCTTTGAATTCAGACGCTTTCATATTATTCGTTATATTCTTTTCCGTTTCTAGCTTTATAAATTTTATTAAAATCTTTTGATAAAACAAATCCATAAGTAGCTAATATAGTATCAATTTCTTTTTTCAACACAGCTTCATCAGTAATGTCTTTCTTTAAATTGGCTTCGCGTTTTCTGGTTAAAGCACTACCTGCAGCATTTAGTTGTCGAGCAACAGCTGCTTGTAAATAATTGCCATCGGCCCATCCATTTGTTGATAGTGGAGAAAGTTCTTGAAGAGTATTTTGAATTTCTTCTCTAATTAATTTTTTAAATTCGGATTGTGTCATAGTTAATATTATAAATTTATAATTTGATATACTTTGGTATTTAATACTTTTAGTTCATTATTAGAAGTTACTAGTAAAGCATTGGCATATTTAGTCCAATCCACAGAATATTTATTATCTAATATTCCGTCATTTTCTTTTCTAATTAAAGCATTTAAAGAATTAATAGTGTATAAAGTATTAGTTTCTTTTTTTCTATGCACCAACATTGCTGCTGGTAATTGTTTTCTGTGATTTCCTTTTTCAACATTGAAACTGCAAATAAGCTCTTCGCTGTTATCTATGGAAAGCACAAATATTCGTTTGTAAACAACTTCGTAAGTCTTTGAAATCATAGTAACTGTATGATCTAAAGAATCTTCTAAACAAAATAAACAAATTAATTGTACCAATGTTGTAATTTATAAACGATATTATCATATATAAATATGTAACTAGTGTCTTTTTGGTACAATCATGTTATTATAATCTGGGCCTATTTCCAACTTCACAGGAAACTTTCCTCCCTGTTCTAATTCTTCTTGAATCAATTTAACAAGCGTAGCGCCGTCTCGTTTGTCGAAATCGTATAAGAAGCTATCGTATGTATAAAGTATTAGTTTACTTGAATACGCCTTTGTACGTAGAAGTATGTTATGAATTACGGCCATGTTCCTCTCGGTTTCATAAGACTGTAATAAATAGTTTAAAAGCTTTGCTGCATTCATATCACCAAAGAATGATTTAAACAATTTTCTTCCAAACATAGGAGTTTCAATATACCCTTCATCTTTATACTGACTCCATAGTAATTGTGTGTATCTGTGTATTTTTTCAAAGAATGGAATTTCCAAATACTCTTGACCTATACCTCCATAAAGTTGTCTAAATGAAATAGATTTAGCTTCTGAATATTCTTCCGGAGTAAGAGTTTCTTTTTGAAAATAAAATTTACCTAAATACTCATGCACTGAACATCCCTCTGGAAATTTGTAATCGACTAACTCTGCTAAAAGTCTTAAGTGATATGCATCGTAATCAAAAGAAAGCATAAACCCATTTTCTCCAAATCTAGAACAAAATGCACCGCGTTGTCCATTGTCTTTGTTCAATGCCGCATAATTTATTCCTCCAAACCTATTTGAAGGTCTTCCCGTAGTAGTGTAAATGTTATATTCAGTATATGCAAAGTTCTCATATAAAGGAGCTTCCTTGAATTGTTTTTTATATTGATCGTAATGAGTGAATAACCCATTTTGTTCTATTTGAGCAAGCGAATCTAAAATCAACTCATTGTAATTGGTAAATGCTACATCTTCATGAAAGAAGTCATATACATCTAAAAATCTTTGAGCTATAGATTGCCCCTTTTCAATATGCTTCGTAATTGGAATAATTGCATTTAGATTATTGAACTTTTCAAAATGTCTTGTAAAGAATTCGTGAGCAGGAGTATCAAAATCATCTTCAATAGGTTGGTTCTTATGAAAGTACTCGACCATATTCATATCAATTATATTTTTACGATCTAGAAATCTTTTAAATTTCTTTTTACCGTAAACAAACAATTTATTATCTTCTGGAAACTCATTTAGCAATTCTTCAGGCAGTGAAAGACCTTCAGTGTGATTGAATACAATCATTACTTCTTTGTCTAAATTAATCACATACACATAAACGACTGAAACGGAATCTGTATAAACTGGTCTTTCGCCATTACAGTAAGTAGGTACGATGATCCAATCGTACCCTTTAGACTTTTCTAGGAATGACTCAAACTCTAATTTCGTTTCTATAATTTTCATAACCTAGACAATATATATAATTCTTTTGTTTTAACCAAATAATTTCTTAATGTCGTCTTTGACTGCTTTGGAATGAACGGATAATTCTACATAATCAGTTAGAAAATCTTTGAGACCTGCAAATTCGTGATCTTTTAAAAGCACAATTCTTTGATTGGTATCATAAACTCCGTAAACTATATTTTGTGTAGATCGATCGTCATTAAGTGGTCCTGTTAATTTCCAATCAACATCAGTGGCCATATATAACTTGTTATCTATTCCACCTGAATGTTTTTTCCAAGATATCCATTGATCTTTATTAATTTCTATTATATCTTGAAAGGTAGAAAAGTTTCTCCTTTTAAGAAAATATCTAGTCATTTTACCATCTTTATAATTGTCTAGAGTAGGAATTGGAAATGTATATTGAGGTGCGATTATAGTATCTTTTTTAACAATAGAATCGTATTGAAAATTATTAGGCTGATCTATTTTATTAACATATGGAATTAATTTTTTAGAATCTGCTTTATGAAATACCGCTCCTGTTAATACAGTACCATCTATATATCTATGATAAAATCCTTTAAATTCAGTACCGTCTTCCAACATCCATTCTAACCCATCTGTTCGAAGATTGTTTACAATATGAGAAGCTGGATAATATAATTTATTTCTTGTATACATTTTTAGTATTCTGGCTGAGTTCTACAAACAGTGCTTAAAGTTGTCGTCCAATCATTTCCTGAAATATTATGATCTACTTTAGTAACAGTAAAACATATTTTAGCTTTTTTATAAGCTGCTGGAAGATAATTACATGTAATTGCATTTCCAAATAGAAATCCATTAATTCCGTCTAGAGTGCATGAGAATTCAATTGGCACTGGAAATGCCTCTGTACCTGGTTTAACGCCGTTGGCAGTTTCTCCAGAAGTATACATCCTTTTAATTGCCGCTCGTAATGCATTAACATTTTTTGGTGACGGTCCAATACCTTCAGGATCTTTAGGGTCAGGCGGTCCTTGTGCATCTATTTTTTTTCTGGCATCTGCATATGAAGTTGTTGGGTCTCCTTTAGTAGGAGTGTCTTTTTCAGTAATTCCATTAATTTGAGCTACTACAGCACCTGCCGGCGATGACGTAGAAGTATTTCCTACATATGCAGCGGTTGCCATTTCTGACGGTACTTTTGCAACTAATGAAATATTTCTACAAATACTATCTCGCTGTACAGCTGTTATAACATATGGCGCTATCGCAGCATCTATATAATTAGAATCTACAATTAAAAATTCCATTGGGTTTTTAGGATTCTGTGACATAGACAATTTAAATCTAGTACCTGTATTTATATTGATAGAATCAAATAATTTACCAAATAATTTTGCAATTGAAGTATCTGCAGATTTTGCATTATTACCTTTATCATCTGCTAACTTACTTAAGATATCATTTAAGTGAGTAATGCTAATCATAATTTTACTTAAATCTCCAGATCCAAATTCTCCTTGATGTGTAGTAAATCCTAATTTCATTTTGCCTCCATACGTAGCATAAGGTTCAGGCAATAAAATTTCTTTTGGATTACCTGAAACAAGCATATTTGACCCTCCTGCTGGAACATTTCCTTTTGTAACAGTGCCATCACATTTGATAGATATTTCTTTAAGTTTAGCTGAAGTGTCATGTATTTTTTCAACTGCTAATTTAACAAATGCTTCTAAAGTTACGTAATAATGTGGAATAGCTTCTTCACCATCTTCACCTTCTCCTGTTCCCCATGATTCCGGAAATTTAACATTGCCTACTCCGTCAGGGCCTACAATTTGTTCTGCCTGACCTTCTAATCCGTCTACTATAACTTCTAGAGCTCCCATTACAGTGTCTCCATGCACTTTATTACCTAAAGCGTCTGCAATTTCCTTTCCTTTTGCATCTGAAGCTGGGTTTGCAGAGGCACCTAGAATAGCCATACCCTCTCCCATTGCATTGCATACACAATCAAATCCACCTACTGGATTAACTTGATAACTAAAATTATATACAAATCCTTTAAAATTTCCAGCTTGCCCTCCTGCACCTCCATCTTTATGCCAACCATATTTTACATTTACTTCAGCTCCTAAATCAAAAAATGCTTGCTTACCATCTAAGTCATTTAGGTTATATACTGTAAATGAAATATCACATTTCAATACAGATCCAAAATCTCCTGCGCTAGATATTTTAACTGAAGTAATATGTGGCTTTGGGTTGAATGCCCCTGCTGAAGTTCTTCCAGGTTCATATAATCCTGATCCTCCAATACCTCCACCAACAACTAACTGAAGTGATGCTGATCTTCCAGCTTTTTTATGAAAAGCGGTTGCAGATGCATACGCCATTTTTTGGTTAAGCCATGCATGAGCTCCAGAATCTCTTACTGCAGTTGAATATATATTTTTTCTAGCATTTAAAGCTCCTTGCACTCCACCGTCTACTGCAGTATAAAAAATAGTATCTGCCATTATCTAGATGTATTTTGATCTTTATATAACATTAATACTTCATTGTAATCTTGAGGTATTCTTAATTGAATCCCAGGTTCTAAATATAAAGAATCCTTTCGTAGGCTAGGATTAGCTGCGGCGATCATCCACCAAAATTCTGCATTAGCATAATATTTCCATGCTAATAAATCTAATCTATCTCCAATTGTAGTTATAACATAAATATCTGAATAACTTAATGGAATTGTTGGATCTAATAACGAATCGTAATATCTTCGTTTATTGTCTTCATCCAATTTTGATTTTTGTGTAAATGAATAATTGTTATATCTTGCCATTGTAAATTAATTTAATTTATATCTGCGTCTCCAATCCAATTTCCTACTCCTTCTGCTGTTCCACCTCGAGGAGATAAACTATATGCTCTTCCCATTTTTTGTGGTCTATAATCTCCAATCACTGTTATTGATATTGAAACTTCCATTATCATAGGAAGTTGCTTTCCTACTTCATCAGCTTTATCATCAGCGTCTGCAATATCCCAAGTCGCATCATCTGGAATTGTATATGACAATGAAGTTATGAACCCAGGAGTTCTATAAAATAAATCTCCTATTGTAAATCGCATCATAGGACCTGAAGGTTTTGATCCTCCAACTAAATCAGGCATTGTATATGTAGATAAATAATTTAATTTTCTCCACATAGGAATCATTTCAGACCGAGTTGTTGCTGCTACTGTAAAATTAAATGATATACTTCGCTCGAATGAAGAATATAAATACGCACTATCTGGACGACCCATAATAGCTATTGCATCCCACCCTGGAGAAAATGAATCTGTAAATCCATTTAAAGTTGCTCTGAATGCCATTACGTTAGTTCCTGAAGTAGCATCTTCAAACCAAAATTTAACGAAATCTTTATATGTGCCGTTAAGCATTGGGTCTCCTTTTCCAATATCTAACCCAGTAATCATATCACCGTTAAATGTGTCTTCAGAAGTTAATACTGCTCTATTATTTGCTTTTTTAAATGTAAAATCATTTCCTTTTTTAATAAAAACCTTTGGCTTTGATCTATCTCTTCCAACTTCCCCTGGCTTACCTAAACCAAATCCTGCTTTACTTTGAATATCATTAGTTTCATAATATTTTTCTTTATCATTGAGACCTATAATTCCTTTTTGAACAGGAGTTAAATTAGGATTGTTCTTGTTAATATCGTTTCTAAAATCATTAGGTATAATTCTAGCTACTCCGTCTTGTTTAGGTATTTTGTTGTATGCTAAAGTAATATAATCATTTATAGAATTATTAGGACTCTTTGGATAACTTGCAACTTTTGCTGCATTAGTTTCAATATATTTTACTTCAGTACCTAATCCAGTATTTTTAGCTCCTGGTGTTAAGTTATCTTTGGTAGCATTTGTAATAGTAGTTTTTAAGCTGTCTCTAGTTTCAGGATCTGCGCTAGTTTGAGCCTCAATATTATCTATTGTATTTTTATTAGTATCCTTATCCGGGTCGAAATCATGCTTAGTTTTTGCTCTTAAAGTACCTGCATATAGCTTATCACTATATGTTTTACGCTCTGCTAGCTCTTTAGATTCTTTAGATACTTCACCTCCTGCTTCAGATCTACCTTTGAATTGATATGAGTTGTAATTCTTTCCTGGTTTTTCTTTTGCTTTATATTCAGTTCCAAATAACGTTGAAAGATCTTGTAAAAAAGATTCAGCTTGTGCTCCGGCTTGAGCAACTGAATTATATCCTGTTCTGTCAGGAGCTAAAGGTGTTGTCCATGAATAAGGATTAATTTTAGAGGTTTGCTCTGATTTTGGAGCTCCAGGGGCATCATTAGGAAGGCTTCTACTATTATAATGTCTTTTAATAGTAGTTAATCCTATACCATATACTGAACCTGGACCTGCTAATCCTGATAAAGACAGAATTGGAGTTCCTGAACCAAACCCTGCTGCTTTACGAAGTTTTCCTGCTTTTTGAATTAAACTTGTAGCAAATTTACCTGGGCCTGGGGCACTTGGCAAATCAAAAAATAATTCTTTCTTTAATTTAATTAGTCGGCTATATGGATCAAAAAATGATAATGCTTGTTTAGCTTTAATAACATTTTCATAACTAGCTAGTTCGTTTAAAAACGGTACTCCATGACGGGTAAAATGTATACCAAATGCAGTGGTTGGTACAGATAATAAAGAAGCTAATCCTGAATGTATTCTTGTTTGACGAGTAAATGGACCTCCAATAGCTTCAACTTTTGGATTGGTTAATCCTAATCCAACTTGCTTAACTACCCATAATAAACCTTTTGGAGACGCCATCCATTTTGCAATTCTAGCAGTATCTAATGCTGAACGTTCTACAGCAGTTGTCATACCACCGCTAATCAATCCATCATCAAATGCTCCCGGAGAAGTTCTGAAACCCCATCTTCTTCCTATAGATCTTACTACGAAAGGTTGCTTCATGTAAGTAGGATTGAAAGACTCTTCTTGCAAATCGTATCTAGCATATTCAGCGTCTATTGCAGAAGGAGAGTTTTTCTCCATTCCTTTTGCGTATAAAAGACTTTTATCTGATTGACCTTTTACCGACTTAATAGAATCGTTATATTTTTTTTTAGCTGAATATCCTGTATCTGAAAATTTCTTAGTAGCTATTGCTCCGTCTTTTAAATATTTAAAAGGCGAACCCATTGACCCTAATTGGTTATCTATTTTATATGTGCCAATCTCTAATACATTTTTATTGTATTTAGGTTTAGCTTCATTATGTTGAGTTGAAATAGAAGGGGTGGCAAATGCTGAAGCTTTTATAGAAGAATCTTTAGCTTTTACTACAGTATTAATAGGTACAATTTTAGATTCTTTACTTTTTACTTCAGTTTTTATAGGATTAATATCAGATGTTTTATCTTTTAAAATAGTTTTTAAAGGATTTACTGGAGATACTTTATCTTTAACTTCAGTTTTTATAGGATTGATTTGAGAAGTTTTATCTTTTACGACAGTCGCAATAGTTACTATATTTGATGTTTTATCTTTTAATGTAGTAGCTATAGGGTTTACTGGCGATAGCTTTGGCTTAATAACCGGCGCTACTTTAATGCCATTAATATATCTTTGAGTAGGTACATTATTAGGCGACTTTTTTTGAATGTCTGTAGGCATTGAACCTGGTACATTACTAGGAGATTTTAATTTACTCTCTTGAGAGAAATCTGCTCGAAAATTCGCTAAATTAGATTTTAAGTCGACTAATGCCATATTTTAATATATTAAAATGCTCCGTGAGCGCTATCCATTTTTGTATTATATGTTTTTCTTAAAGTAGTCTGCTTTTCAATTTCATCAATTACTTTACCTCCTATATTAATAGACACTGGTTGCGAAGTTGCAGCTAATATTTGTTTTAATATATTAACCATTTCTGAATTGTCTTGAGCTGGTGCTGAACTACCACCTTCAGAATTTGGCATCAATGTACTCATTAACGAGTTAGCTAGCTCACCTAATCCTCCAGAAACTCCTCCTGTCATTGAATTTGCTACTTCTCCTAATTTAGATAAAACTCCTCCTGAATCTGAATTTGATGTTACTGTAGCTCCGGATGGTAAAGATGCTATTTCCGGGCCTTCTTCACCTACAACTGCTATTCCTTCTTTTCCAATAGTACCTCCTTTTGCTAGGTAAGGAATTTCTGGAATGTCAAATCCAAAAGTCTGACCTCCAATTGCCGGAACCCAATCTGGCACTGTTATTGAGATAGCATTTATTCCAGATATAATAGCATTCAAAAGACCTACAATTATATTACCAACTGCTTTGAAAGGAGCTAATAAATAATCCATAATACCTCCTCCTAATTGTTTTAGTCCTTCCATAATGTCTCCGGAGAATATTTTCTTAATTCCGCCAAAGATATCCATTAGACCGCCTAATTGATCTTCTATAAAATGACCTACTACTTGTCCAATTGCTTTTATAGCGCCTGTTATAAATCCTATAGTAATTTTTATAGGCATAAATATATTGTCTATAATAATAGACCCGATATCTTTTAAAACTTTCATGAATCCAGAGCCTTCTCCACTTGAAAAAGTACTGAATAAATCATTAAATGGTTTTTTAATTGATTCAACTGCTTCGCCTATTGCATCAAACGATTCCATGATAGGTCCTCCAATTATATCCCATATTGCAGATAATAATTTCCAAGTCCATTTTAATGGAGCAAATGCAGTTTCTAATGCAAACCCTAATACAGGAAATACTTTTGTTGCCATATCACCTAACACACTCATCATTTCACCTATTGGACCTGACATAAGCTCGTCAAATAAAGCTAGCAATTTATCTCCTAGCGCAGCTAATTTTTCTTGAGCAGAAGCTGATTGTTTATCAGTTACTAATTTCTTTGCAGCTTCATTTCCTAAACTCGCGGCTTTTTCCAATTGCTCGTCAGTTAAAGAACCATTTTCATCTAATTGAACTCCAGTTTCAGCAGCTATGTCATTGAACATTTTTGAAGTTTCTGCAGACTTTAATAATTGGTCTGCAGTCATTCCAGCGGCTGCTGCTGTTGCTTCCAATTGATACGGAGCCATTGCAATGATATCATTATAATCTCCAGCTTGTTTTACAGCTTCAGCTGCAGCTTCGGCAGATTTACCTTGAAGTGCTAATTGTCTGGCAGTATTCATATTCATATGTTTACCTGTCAGCACATTTGCTTTCATTTCATTTTCTAAACTAGATTCAATATCTAATAAATTTTTAGATATATCACCAGTTTGATCCAAAGTCATTCCTAATTTTTTAGCTTGCACTACTGCCTTAGTTAATGCCTTAACATCATTCTTATATCCGGCTTGCATTTTTTTAGAAGTTCCTGCAATATCTTTTGCAACATCTTTATAATTCATTAAACCTCCTGTCGAAGCTTGAACTCCTGCTTGAATAATTGCTAAATTTTGCTCTGACGTTTTACCAGTAACCATTGAAAGTTTTTGAAACTCACTTGCTTCATCCGCTGTCATTCCCATTTGGTTTTTTAATAAAACTTGAGATTCTGCCATATCTGCATTTGCTAATTTAGTAACGCCCATTGACTTAGCTAGCTCTTGATAAGCGCCATATAATTCTTTTGTATTAGCGCCTATTACTTTAGTTTCAGTAGCAATAGATTCCATTTCGTGATGAACCCCAGATGCTTCTTCACGAGATACGCCCATGGCTTTCCCAAAGTCGGAAATTTCTTGATCTATTTCCATACCTCTCTGAAACCCAGCTAATACAGCTGCTATTGCTAGTAATGGAACTAATATAGGCCCTAGCGTTGCCATAAATGTAGCGGCACCTGTACTTAACGCTCCGAAAGCTGCTGTTCCGACAGAACCTGAAGTTGCTAAACCGCTAATAAATGATTGAGTAATTGCAGTCGAAACCACTTCTAATTTTTTATCAACTCCTAAGAAGTTTTTAAGTATTCCTCCTCCCGGAACTTTATCGAGATATCCTAAAACTTTTTCAAATGGTTCAGATAGATCTTTAGATATATCTGCAATATCTATTCCTTGCTCTTTCGCTTTTTTATTTGCTATATCTAGAGCGTTTCCTATATCTTCTATAGCTTTAAGTGATATAATTCTAGATGCATTTATTGATTGTTCAGCACGAAGAGTTTCATATGAAAGCTTATTTGATTCTATCTGCTCATTATTTAATTTGATAGCGTCTTCAATTTTCTTTTTTGAATTTTTAAACGATTCATTTTCAAAAGCTCCGAACCCTTTATACTCTTTAGTTCTTTCAGCAATTAAATCAGACAATTCTTTTTCTAAACTTAAATTTTCTTTTTCGAATTTTCTAGTAGCTGCTTTGTTTTTACTATATTCACCTAATTTTTTATTTTGACTTTCTTGAAGTTCTTTTATTTTATCAGTAACATTTAATTGCTCATATAACTCACCTCCGACATTTTCTAAATTTTTAACTAACGATTTAGTTAGATCTTTAACATCATCAAAGTCATCTCCTAACTTGCCTGAATATTTACTAACTGCCTTTATGGCATTTGAAACATCTTTCCATGAACCTGCTAAGTCATCTGCTAATTTATTTAAGTCAGCTGAATTAATAGCTTGTTGCTTTTGATCTTCTAGAACTTTTTTAGCATAATCTGCAATGTCTTTATATCCTTTAGAATCCAGTTTCGGCAATTCCGGAGGTGACTTTGGAGGTAACTTCGGAGGTGATTTAGGTGGTTGTTGTTTAGCCATTAGTTAATTATTTTTTAGAAGCTAATTTAAAAGGATCGTATGTACCTGCCTTGGTTTGTGCTACAATCCTGTCAGCTGCCTTTTTTCCATATTGCTTAGCATACGCATCATATGTTTTTTGCCATTGTTGCTTTGCTTTTACAGCTCTTTCTCCAGCCATGTTAATTCTATCAGCAGCTGTCTTAACACCTTTAAGAGCTTCTATATATTCAGGATCTTTATGCAGGCTATCAAAATATTTACCATATTTTACTTTAACAACTTTGTCGATGATAGCAGCTATAATTTTATCAACTACACCTTCTCTCAATTGCTGCTTTCCAGCAACATTGTTAATTTCTTCTCTAATAAGATTTTTAAATTCTGAAATTTTCATGAGTATTCTATTTTAATAATAAATATCTAATTAATAACTAGTTGGTACCTTTCATGAAAATAGGACCAATTAAGGTCCTATTCCTGGTCTTGATATTCTAGGCTTATTAATTTTTTTAGTAGGATTTGCTTTATTTGCTGCTGTAATAGCTTCTTCTGTCTTTTTATAATAAAATTTTCGAAGCCATACTGGCATATTATATATTTCCGTCCAAGTAAATCCTTTTCCGTGATATACTAAATCAAATAACTGAGCGTGTAATATTGGCTTATCTTTAGGACTTAGGCCAAAAAAAGTTAGTATCAATACCGAATCCCAACGCCTCCTCTTCGTGGTCGCATTCGGTGCAAGCGAATTCTTGTTCAAATTTAATGTCTGGAGAAATATCTCTAATGTAAGTTCTTAATGCTCTAGAGTCCATTGCAAATAATTCATTATCTACAAAATTTGTGACAGCTCTTTTATCAGCATCTCCGTCAATTGATATTATTAAATTTTTCAACCTAGTTGTCAATTCTCTATCAATACCACCTGAAAATTTATTTGACTTTTTAGCTGCTTCTAATTCCTTAGAAATTCTTTTATCATCTCCAGTCGTTAATAACCTAAAATGTACTACTCTTTTAGATTGTGGTAATGTAAATTCAAACACTCCAGGAGCGACCATAATCACATCTTCAGGAATGTTTGTTTCAGGTAATTGAGTTAAATCAATATTAATTTTATTTTTTGCTTGACAATTTGGGCATGCTACTTCTACTTGATAATCTTTTCCATATCCTAAAATACGAGCTGATATCATTATTGCATTTTTGTCGCCTATTACTAAATCTTCATATCTAATAGGAGATACAATCATTGACTGCATTAGTTTGTCTAATACAATTCCTTGTTTAATTAAATTCTGTGAAGTAAGAATATCTTCTTCTCGAGCTGTCATGTATTTCATTTCTATAGTTCCTTCTCGCAAAGTATTACCTTCAGGATATACTAATCCTTTAGATGGCAATGAAATTATTTCAGTTGGAAAATTAGAAGCTTTTACTTCTTGTCGAGCTAAATTTGATAATGCTAAATCTTTTAATTGAGCATCAGTAAGTTCAGTGTTATTCGACTTTGGGTAGTTGTCATTAACTTGTGCCATAACTAATATAAGTTTTTATTTAATATAAATATGTAATCTTTAAATTTTTAGCTTTTTTAAAGGTTTCCTGATTTGCCTGTAAAGTGAATATCAGCTTTGTCTTCTAATCCTGAACTGTTTAACCATTTACCTAATTCTTCATCCATATTTGGTACAGGTTGATTTTCATTTCCTGGTTTAGATAGTTCAGGTACAATAACTTGATTGATGAACATAGCTTCTACTTTATCATCTAACAGGGTAGATACCTCTGGAGATAATTTTAATGCATCCCAAAATGGACCTGTTAAGTTTTTAAACTCTGAAGATTTAGGATTTTTTAGTCCGTCATTAGACACAGATTTACCTATAGATAAAACAGCTTGAGCTACATCTTTAATATTTGATATATTATCATATGCTTCTAAAGCAGTTGTTATAATTGATAACCCTGGTAATAGAGATGCTCCCCATTTACTTCCAGTTTTTAATATTTTTGCTGCTTCAGCTTTGTTTTGCTTTCCTTTAATTGAATTTAGTAATTTAGAAACTTCACCCCATGTAATTTGTTCTTCAGCTTCTTGAAGTACTTGCTCTGCTATAGGTTTAAGCTTGATCATCTGTAGTCGTTGCAACTGGTTTTAACATTCCTTTAATCTTTCCTACTATTTGAGAAAATTCTTTTTCTGACATTCCGAAGGCAATTGCAATAGCACCTACTAATGCGGCTCGCTGTGCTGGGTTCTTTAAAGATTTAGCAGCGTCTGGATCTTCAAGAATCTGTATTAACTTAGGTCGTAGGCTCGAATCTACTGCCTTTACTGCTAGGTTCAAGTTGTTTATAATTCCTTTATCAGTGATTTTATTACCGTCAGGACCAATCGGAATTACATCAGCTTCATGAAGTTGCTTTTCAGGGGCAAATTCTTTTAAAAGTTGTTTGAATTTATCTGGCGTCATTGTATTTAATTTATAATAAATATCTAATCATGAAAAAAGCCCCTATTTCTAGAGGCTTTCATTTATTTCAAAATTTTTATTATCTAATTCCGCCTGGCGTCAATTGATGTTGCATTTGTTCAGTCATTCCTACTTTGTCTAGGATATATTCCATTGTTTCTCCATCTACATCAATGTGCTTAAGCATTTCAATAATTTCTTCAACCATACCAGGATGTGAACGCATCACTGATGTTTGAGGGTCTTCATTTAATGCTTTACGAACTTCTTCTCTAATTATTTGTTTTAATATTGTCTTTGTCATAATTTATTTTCTATATATAAAGATAAGTATAATTTTTCAATCTACCAAATCTTTTTTAATAAATTTTTAATTAGAATTGAAGTATAGCGTAATCGTATTTGATAGTTAATGCAATGTTGATAGCGTCTTCTGTCGACCAATCGAAGTCACCGAAGTTAGCGTCTCCAATATAAGCTCCTTTTAGCGTCCACTCTTCTACTTTATCACCTACTGGTCCTAAAGCATTGAAAGTGATATCTTTCTTATAGAAATCAGAATAACCATTACGTCCTGTTACAGACTCATGTTTCAAACGAACCCATTCCATTACTGCTTGAGCAGCTGAAGGAACTACTGGATCATAAAGTGTAATAGAAACATCATTCCATCTTCCTTTTCCAGCTAATTTTCTTTCTACGTTAATGTGGTCTAATACTACGTCCCCAAAAGTAATTCCAGGACGGTTTGATGCTTTTATTAGGTAAGCAGGAATACCTTCGATGTACATGATGAAACGGTTAGCTACCTTTGGCTCAAAAGCAGTAAACATGATTTCCGTTGGGTCTAATAATTCAGCCATTTTTTTATAAGTTGTTTAAGTTCTTTTTTAATATAAATATCATCCTTTCGGAAAAAACATAACCGTATTTCTTTATTTAATATAAATATCGAAGTATCGAAAAAACAAAAGAAAAGGGACTATATTATAGCCCCTTGATTCTTTATTAATTATTATGCTCCTGGGAAGGCAGCACCGGTAGGTAAAATGTTAAAGTCAATTATAATAAACTCAGCGGTTTTCGCAGGTTGTAAATAAATTTGACCATACATAATATTTCTATCAATGATGTCTGGAGTGTTATTTGTTTCATCCATAATAACTTTAAATCCATAAAGACCTTGTCTTTGTTGAACTGACTCTAAATATGGATTACAAATATTTAAGAAACGGTTACGAGTTGCAGCTGTATTGTTTTCGAAAACCAAATACTTTGTTGCAGACGCAATAAATTTCTTAACAGCAATTAACAATCTTCTTACGTTGATTCTGTCTAGAGCTGACGGTTTAGCTTGAAGAGTTTTTTGACCCCATACACATACACCTTGAGCAGGGAATGTTGCAATTGGGTTAATTCTTCCTTCATATAATGTATCTCTTTCAGCGTGAGTTAAACGAGTATAAGCGTCGATTACTGTTGATAATCCACCTCTATTTAAACCTGCTGGTGCATACCATTCTGCAGCTACTTTATCATTGAATGAAAGTACACCTGGAATAACAACTGTTGGAGGAACCCAAACTGGTTTGTTAATACCTACGTCTAATATTTTCACCCATGGGTAGTAAGTTGCAGCGTAATTGTTATCAATTGTTTGAACTGCACCTACTGCTGTTGCAATATTGTCTGTTAATCCAACACAATCAAATACCAAGAAAGTATCTCCTCTGTCTAAACACATATTAGCTGCATAGTCAATAACTGCTGGGTGCAATGTTTGAATAACACCTGGAAGAACTAACATATTAATATCTAATTCATCAGGATTAGATACTGCATCAATAGCATTAACATATACTGAATAATCTTTACCAGACAATCCATTTAAGTCGAATCCTTGAGTATTAGAAGCTACAATTTCTGTCCCTGATAATGATCTTCTATTTGGTTGAACTCCGTCAAATCCACCTTGGAAAGGCACTACAAATTTACGAGTTTCAACTGAAGTATTAGTTGTTAAGTCAATTGATCCTGAATATGCTGTCGCTGCTGTTGGATAATTAGCAGCTGCATTTTGAGTATAGTTTGATAATAAAAATTTAGCATTGTTACCTACTGTCTGATCTGCCGCGGTAGGAAGTGGCTTTAAGTAATTGATGTTATCGGTGTTACCTAAATCATAATTAAATCCATAGTGAACTCTTTTATTGTATATACCACCTATTGACTGAGCAGTTACTAAAGAAGCGGAAAATGGAGCAGTGTACGAACTTGGTAATGGGCTAATTAATGCAGCGTGTCCAAACGGTACTAATTCTTCAGATATTGCAGCTTTAGCTACGTCTGAATCAACTTCAACATATACATATTTAGATTTATTTGCATAATCTCCGTATAAAACTGTTTTACCGTTTGTAAATGTTTTATATCTATCTCCAATTACTCTAGCAATATATCTAGCAGAATTAGGATCTAAATTTACATTGTCAAAAACTTCTAAGAAATTTGGTCTAACATCAGTATCTGTAGCGTCATATGGAGAACCAACTGCTTTTAAATAAGTTTGATCTACACTTCTTACTGCAACTGTAAATGAACCGTAAGTTGATCCCGGAACAGTACCTGCAGCTTTGATATTAGAAATCGCAACTTTAATTTCATAATTTGAAGTATCACCGTCGCTGATAGTATAAAATTTGAATAAATTGTAATTTGTATTATTTACCGTCTGTGATATAATCCATGGAGTGGTAGCATTATTAAATGTAGAAACTGAAGTATAAGAACCAGATTCTAAAATTAATGAACATGCAGGATCTGCAGCTAATGAAGCAGCCGCGGCAGTATCAAATAATGTATATAAAAATCCTGGTTGAGTTGATGTATTAGGTATTTTACTGAATACTTTAGATAAATAATTTGCAGAAGTAGAACTTAATGAAGCACTAAACGTTGAACCTATTGATCCTGCTGGAACAGTAAATGCTGCGTCAATTGTATATGAACCTGACAATTTAATTACAGCCGAACCTGAAATGTTCGAAGCTAATGTAGTTCTTTCAAACATTGAAGTTGCAGTTGCAATTGCAAAGTTGGTAGCAGTTTCATTAACTACTTGAGAAGGGTGAATTAATGCGATGTGTCTTTTTCCGAAAGACCCTGTGGCTACTAATGCCATTGGAGCTACTACTTTATATCCATCATCATGTAAAGTACGAACAACTGTTAATTGTCCTGAAGAGTTTAAATACTCCTTAGCTGTGTAAGGTAAGTATAAATTTGGGTTGGTATTACCAAAAGTTTGCACAAACTCATTATAAGAAGAAACTGTTGTTGGAACCATTGCTGGTCCTTTCAATGTTGGACCTACGAATGCAGCTCCAATTTCAGAAATTCCTTGAGGTAAGAAAGACAAATCTTTTTCTTCGGTAAAGACACCCGGGCTAACGATTTTTTCTGCCATTGTGTTTTATGTGTTAAAGATTTAGTTTAAGTTAATTATCATTAATAAATATGATTAACCTGACTCAAACAGTTATTGTATAGGAGTAAACATTCCTGTTTCTAAGTCGACATTTCCTTGCCCATAAGTGTCTTCAATTTGCTTAACTAAAGCAACTTCAGATTCTATAATAGAATCATATTGACGTTCAAATTCTTCTTCTAGACGATTTAATTTATCTAACTCTTTTTCTAATAATCTTTTTTCAATTTTAAGTTGACCAAATTGAGTGGTTGATACTGCGTATTTTTCACGCAATTCTCTGAGTGCGCTTAATTCTGTTTCAGTAAGCGTAATTGTAGTTTGTTCTGTCATAACTTGATTTAATTAATTTAATATAAATATGTAGCAGCCATTTGAAACTAACCTAGATTGTCTTGTACAATGAATTTACCAATACCTACTACCTGATCTCCAGGAACTAAATTATAATCTAGATTTGTGGTATTTACTACTAATGTAGAAGTTCCCGCAGATTGAGTAAATGATACAATAGCCGATCTAGGTATAAATGCAGCTGCCATTTCCCAATTCATTTGTTTATGTAAAAATGTAAAGTTATCAATGCTCGTAGCTGGTAATCCTGAAGGAGCTGTTTCCCAACCAGAAGCAAAAGACACTGTAGTGCTATTTAATACTGTACCTGTTAATTGCCTATTAATAGTTAAATATGCAATTGCAGTGCTAGCTCCACCACTTCCAGCTCTTGTACCATATCCATTTAATAAAGTAGTACTAGATTCTCTAGGTGCTGTGTTTGCTAATGCAGAAACTGATTCAGTTACTCCATCTATTTCAATACCAGCAATAATTTTATTAACTGGATTAAGTCTATACAAAGCAGGTGCATTAGGTCCATGAGTATTTAAAATATGAGCTTTGGTTCTCATTGATAATGTAGCTCTAACTACTCTGTCAGTTCCTGTATCATTAATATTTTCAAATGAAGGAGGATCTATGTGAGTTATAAATTTATGAGAATCTCCAAAAGCTTTACCGTCAAACCACATTAATTGCTCTACAATTTCATTTAATTGTACAGTATTGTTAGTCCAACATAAAAGTTCATATTCTATTTGTACAAATTTAGGCACGTCCATAGAATAAAATTCTCTTTCTCTCGGTCTCTGAGCTAAATCAAATCTTGAGTATCTGTTTCTTTGAGTATATTTTCTTTCAAAAGTAATTCTAGCGTCTGACGTTTCTAACACTTTTAAATCTTGAATATCCTCTCTTTTAGTAACTGAATTTCTTCTTATCATAATAAGTGGCGTAAGAAGTTTTCCTTGAGAGTCGCGAAGAAACCCATGCTTTTGCACAGATGCCCATTTCTCTCCAGCAGCATACATAACTGGCACTGTTATAACAGAATTTTCTTCTACTATAGTAGGAGTAATTATATTTTCCAAATGCCACTTAACTGCATAATCTACATCATATAATGAAGTTGAAATGTCTTTAACTAACCCATCTCTTTTGATGTCAGTATACCCCGCATTACGTTTTACTTCTTTATCAGATACAAACGCTGCTTCGCTTTTAGTTATTTTATCTAGTTTCATTATAAGTTACTTGGTAATATTGATTTAGCAGTTGGCGGTACTCCAAATCTGGTTTTTACTACATTTACTTTAGATTGACGAGTCATATGCGCTTGAACAATATAAGAAAGTGAATAACCATGACCTGTTCCTCCAAACCAGCTGTCAGGATCTTTACCTACAAAATTTTGGTTATCTACTGTGGAATCTATTTCAAAAAATCTAGACCTATATTCTATTATATCTCCAATTTCAGGATGATAGTCATTATCTACTAAATCGTCTTTTAAAAATGCAAACGTACAATTTTGGTTTACATCTGAACCATAATCTTCTGTCGACCAAACTTCATCTTCAAAAGTTACGATACATGGAATTAAAACAGGTTGCTGATATACTTTATTATTCGTCTCGTCATAGATATTTGTAGATATAGAGTTCAGCTGTGTTTTGTAAAATAACACTTCTGTATCTATATATCTGTGAATTAATTCTCTATTTAAACTTCTAATTAAAGAAGCGTCTCTTTGACCTCCAAATAATGCCATATCATTAACCTATATAAATAGGCATAGGTACCTTGTTTAATTGAGATTGAATATTATCTGCTTCTTCAGTCATTTTAGCTAATTGAGATTGTCTAGAAACTGCTTCTAGATTTTCTCTTAGTTGAGTAATTAAAGCGTCTTTTTCTGTTTGTCCTTGAGATACTAAATCAGCTCCATTTAAAGTCGTTTCTGAACCTGGAATTGGAATAGAAGAATACTTATTTCTGATATTACCTAAAACTTCTTTTGCCAGAGCTAATGTATATTTGAATATCCATTGTTTACCTGCAGGATTGATTTGATTATAAGTATGCAATTCATAAGGAGCATTTGAAAAATCTCCAACTACATTTGAACCTGTTATAACTTGTAATGCTGAACGGTCTTCTTCCGTAATATAATTTATAAATAATGTATAATCGTATGTCGGTAATGGAAATAAGGTTAGTCTATCTCCTGTTATAGAGAAACTAAATGCAGACTTACGAATCATATCATTCATTTCAATTGCTTGAAGTCTTAATAAATCCGCATACATAGGCATCATTAAAAATGATACGCCTGGAGAATAATTACCCCATCCAAAATTCTCTAACATTGTTTGAGACCCTAAACCAGTACCTATAAATGGATCAAAATATCTTATAATTGCTGGAGGAGTTTCATGAAATATCTTTTTAATTTCAATGTGTTTAGATGCGTCCCCAGCTACTTCAAAAGTAAAATCATTTAAGTCATATACTTGCTGTCCTGTCGTTACTTGTATAGAAGCAGATTTATAAGCTAAATAACCTCCTGAACCTGCTTCCGTGCCGTAATTTTTTGCAATACCTATTAATCTTCCTAAATTAGTATTTACAGGCTTACCTGTTAAATTACCGCCTGTTGGAGACCCTTGTAATTGAAACATGTTATCTCTAATAGAGAATTGATTAACTTGATTGGAATATTCTAAAGATGCTTCTTCAAAACAAGCGTAAAAATGTACTGCTTGAAGTTCGACATCATTTATTGGATATCCTAATCTACCAGCACACCACGCTGCTACTTTATCTGCGTGATTTCGATATGTCGAATCTGCATCAAAGAATCCGAATGTGCCAGTTGAACCTGATACAAATGTACTTGTTCCTGTCCAAATTGGTATTGTTACTGCCATGCTCCTTTACTTTATTAATAAATATCTTTTAAGATAATAAACTATAGAATTCTTTAAAGTGTTTGATTCTATCTGCTAATCCAATAGTTCCTCCATTTACTCTTTTAGTTACTGCAGTTACCGTAGCATCGTCAGCTCCTTTATCACAAATAGACCAAAGTTTATTTGAATCAAAGAAGAATGCTGCTGAAGCTAATGGATATTTTGTTGCAACCAAATCAGGATTTCCAACACAATCTTCACCAATAAATTTAGTAAAGTTAGTGTAATTTGATTTTCCTGTTAATTGTATATAACCACGCCCTCTGAATTTGAATCCTTCTCTTGAAGCTTCATCTCCATTACCCATTCTTGATGCATAAACTCTAGAAGCTATTTTTTCTGGTTGACGTGCATATAGGTCTGACAGATTTCCAGGAAAGTATTTTCCGAATATTTTCTTTAACCCGTCTGCCGAGTAATTTACATTTTCAGAAACTGCTTTAAAATTAGCAGACTCGTGACCACATTGAGCCAAGAAGTGAGCAAGTCTTAAAGGTGTTGTAATGTTAAATTTCGCTGCTGTGCTAGGAATTTGAGCAATTACTGAATCAGGAACATGTCCTTTTAATTTGTCTAATTTGAAATTAGAGTTTGGTATTACAGCTACTGGTGCTGCTCCAAACATTTTTGTCCAAGTGCCTGGCCCAACGATGCCGTCTGCTGTTAGTCCATTAGCCTTTTGCCATTCTTTAACTTTTGTTTCTGTATTAGGTCCGAAAGCACCGTCTGCTGTTAATCCTAATTTAGTTTGAAGTTTTTTTACATCTTCTCCAGATGACCCATTTTTTAAAAGCATGATTGATAAGTTAAATTATTTATAAATGATTTTACCTAATTCGCCACTAGGCGGTCGAAATCTTTTTGCCATAACTTCTAATTTTGCCGCGTCAACTCCATGAAGGTTTCGTCTAGCTAATTTTTTTACATCTTGTTTATTTGGTTCAAAAACTACATATAAAATTTTATATCCATTCTGTTGAGCTAAAGTTTCATATGGTTCTCTTTCCTTATCTGTTAAATTTGTATTGTCAATTACAATAGCAGGTGCATTTTGATGCATTGCTAAAGCTGCTTTATTTCTACATTGAGTATGTGCAGTTCCTAATTTAGTAGCGTCAAATTTATATTCACTTCCTTGCTCGAAATAATGATCTGCTGAACAAATCACAGGAGCTCCAGGTAATTTTTTAATAAATGTAGACTTACCTGAACCTGGTATACCTACCATAATTACAACTGTTTTTGTTACTCCTTCATTTAATTGATTAAATGCAGTGTGATATGGATTAGAACATACTTGACCAGGAGTGAATTGCTTCATCCATCCTTTTTCAATATCTTCTAATACTGTATCTAATATATCTTTTAATTTCATAATTTAGTTATATTCATAATCTAATATCTGCCCTACTAAATCTGATCTATGGTTTTCTTTTAATTTTATCCATTCAATCCCATTTATCTTTTTAGAGAGTTCAATAGCATAGGTTAAACCTGATATAGACTCGTTTGTATCTTGCTGTTCATTATCCCCGTTTATAATGATTTTACCGGTCTTTCCAAGGCGTGTTAAGATGGCAAGCATCTCAGGCTTCGTAAGGTTCTGTGCTTCTTCTACAATCAACACATCATCTATTGTTTTACCTCTAATAAATTGCACAGGTAAAGCTTGAACTCTTTCAGTTTTTACAAAATCATCTATTTTAATCTTATCCATACACTTATACAAATTCTCGATAAGTGCTTCCATATATGGATTGAATTTATCTTCTAAAGCTCCTGGTAGAAATCCTAACGACCTTCCTACTTCAATAGCGCTACGAGTAACTAATATTTTATCACATTGTTTTTTATTTAAAAAGTCTAAAGCTGCTTGAGCGCCTACTAAAGATTTTCCTGATCCCGCTCTGCCCGTTATAATAACAATTTGGTTATCTATTATTAACTGCTTTGCTTGTTTTTGTTCTTCATTTAAAACGACATTGTATTTAATATCATTTTTTCTAACTCTATTAGGTTCTTTCATAAAATACTAATTTATAATAAATATCAAACTAGTGTCTTTTAATCAGTAGAAAAGGGGCTATTACTAACCCCTTTTAAACTTAATTTAGAGAGTGTCTCTAGATTATATTAAATGCAATCCATGTACTTTAATAGTACCATAGAATTCTGGTCTTACCATTTTCTTAGCATAACGAGTCATAACACCTTTACGTGGAGTAAAGTTTGTTGGATCGTATACTAATGGAGTCATGATAAGTGGAATATATGGAGCATATACAGCACCTGTTTCCAAGAATTGAGCTCCTCTATATCCTAACAAGATAACGTTGTCAGTCATATAAGGATTTTTGTAAACTGTAAATCTTGAATTCAATAAACCTACTTTTTGAACACCCATTGCAAACTGCATTTTAGTACCGTCGGTATCAGCAGCATATCCTGGAATAGATTCTAAAATAGTAGCGACGTCTGGAGAACATACTAAGAAGTTTGCTCCACCACGCATAGTCTTTTGGTGAATTTTATTAGATACTTTTTGGATTTTAGTTCCTAAAGTTTGGAACCAAGTTCCTTGTGTATAAGCAGTTCCTGTGAAACCTGCTTGAGAGAAAGTATCAGTGCTTGGGATATAATCAAATCCGATTTGAGCAGACCATCTTTCATTCGTTACTGCATTTTGAATTAACATATCTAAAATTTCTAAATCAATCTCTTGAGAGATATATTCAGATAACATAGAAGTTAATTCAGCTTCAGCGTCAATTGAGTGGTATGCATTTAAATCTTGAGCAAACTCTGGAGACCAAATTGCTTTTAATTTTCTTGTTTTAGCAACAATAGATTCTGATTTCAACTCTACGTTGATTTCTGGAATATTGATATTAGTTATAGAATCTCCTGAAGTATCTTGGAAATCGCCTCTTGAATTAGCAGCTGGTTGTTTTTGGTATCCAATTGCAATAGTTTCATTTAATCCTGTATTTGTAATAGAACCTGATACAATAAATGTCAATGTAGTGTCATTAACATTTTTAGTAAATTGTGGATAGTAAGCTGTAATTTTAGCAGCTGTTGAACCTGAAATCAAATAAGCTCTTACACCTTCTAAATCTGCCTCAGACAATAATGCAGCTGGCACAGAGATTTTTTTGAAGTGACCTGCAGCAATTGATGCTGAGTTAGCTAATGTAAATTTTGAATCATAATTGAATTCGTCAAAATCTGCATCTGAAGCCATTGTTAATGCTGCTGAAATAGATCCAGATAAAGTAGTTGATAAAGCAGAACCTGAAGCAGCTAATGTAGTTGTCGCATCATTGATTGTGTATCCAAATCTACCTTGTCCATAAAGACCACCTGTTGGATCTTGATCCAATCCAGAAGTTACACCAAATACAGAGTTTGTTTGAAATGATGGAGCTGATGGATTACCTGCAGGAGTAGCTGTGTTATTGAATCCTGGCTGAGCAGTTCCGTATTTGAAATCCATATAGAATACTAGACCTGACGGTAAGTTCATTGGTTGAACAGAAACGAAATCTTTAGCAGCGATTTCAGCAAATACTCTTCTTACTAATGGTAATGCAACACCTGACCATTGTTCTGAGTTAGAAGCTGTACCTGTTGAGTTAGCTTCAGTTACTAATTGTTTAGCTTGGTTTTCAAGCATAATAGCCATACCGTGTCTTTCGTACTCGCTATCAATACCTTCTAATAAACCAGTCTTGGACCATTTACCTACTAGGCCTTTGGTCTCATCCATTTGACGACGTACTGTTGAGTTACTATCGTTTAAGATTGATTTTAATGACATATTGTTTTTGTTTTTTTGTTTTTAAATTATTTTTTTAAACCTGCTAATTTTTGGAATCTGCTAGCTAAGTCAGCTCCTTCAGATAAAATACGCTTTGCTGGTTTAGTTGAAGCAACTGGCTTCGATGCGTATGATTCTTTAATTGACTTTTTAGTTGATGGAGATTTGAATCCTTCAGCTAATGTTGAGAAAACTAATTTTACTTCACGTAAATTATGAGCTCTGTCAAAATTTTCAATTACTTTCATTTTTTGACCTTCATTCAATGCAAAATTACGGAACAATTTGTTTGAGTAAAGAAGTTTAGCATTCAATAAATTAACTTCATTGATTTTACCTTTTAAGAAACGAATAACGTTATAAGCTTCTTCTAACTCTTCGCTAGACTCTTCTTCTTCAGTCATTTCTTCTTCTTCATCTTCTTCTCTTAAAGAACGAATGATTTCGTTGATGTCGATATCTTCATCTTCTTCTTCAGTCATTTCTTCTTCTTCTCCTTCTTCCATTGAGTCTTCTTCAGAATAATCGCCTTCTTCCATTGTGTCTTCAGAATCGCTTTCTCCTTCTAATTCTCTGATGATTTCTTCTAAATCTAAATCATCTTCTTCTTCGGTAACTTCTTCTTCTTCAGCCGGAGCTTCTTCAGAATAGTCTTCACCTTCTTCGCCTTCCTCTACAGGAGCTTCGTTATCAACGTATCCTTCTTCTTCACCTTCTGTTGCTACATCTTCAACTTCTTCTTCCTCTTCAGAAAGTTCTTCAGCTAATTTCGCAGATAACATAGATTGAAGTCTTGGAGTAAACGCTTCTTCTAAAGCTAATTTAGCATTAGCAAGGGCAGTTTGTTTTACAGCTTTTGCATCAGCAATCGCTTCTTTCAATAAATCTTTCATGTGTTTGTCCTCTTATTTTTTAAAAATCGGAAATAAGATTATTAGGAATCTTAATAGAATAAATACTATCATGCACCTTGCATAGAAGTAATGTGAGCAAGGTATTGTGCGTTATAACAATAAATATGGGCATGCTTCAGAAAACATGCCCATTTGAGTTATTTTTTTATAAAAAGTTTAAGCAAATGCATGTCCTAATATTTTTTTAAGTAATACCATTGACATATCTTGCCCTTTTAAAGTGTCGATTACGACAAGTGCAATTGGTTCAAGTTGTGCTACTGGTAGGTCAACTACTTGAGTTACTGCTTTAATTCCTGAATATCCTGCATAGATAAACATAAAAACTGCGTAAATAATATCTGCAGGCTTTCTAGAATCTTTCCAGGCTTGTTTCCACGACACTTGTCCTTTTTCATTTTCATTGTCATAGATATATATCGCCCCGGCAATTATAAGACGTAATGGAGATATATATGCAGCATGTAGTTTATGACTTAACCAATTAATACCTTTTCCAAATTTTGATTTGTAAATTGCATCTTCCATATGATGAATATCATCTTCCGATACAGGTTTACCATCAATAGTCTTTCCAGTCTTTTTAGCATAATCAAAAGCAGCTTTTTGTTCTTCCCATTCAGTTTTCTCGGCTCCTGACATTGTAGCTGTTCTAAATATCCAATCTACTATTTTACTTAATAATTTTAATAATGTCGGCATTGCTAGGACTATTCCCATTGCTAAACCTTCATTAATTTGTTGTTTAGACTCAGACATTTGTATTCCAGATTCATCTCCTTTTTCCAATTTATCTACGTCAATATCTGTAGGAACTGTTTCAATCTTACCCGCTGCTTTCAAATCTTTAGCAAGTTGCAAAATTAAATCTTCTATTTGTTGATCAGTTACTGCTTCAGCTTCATTTAAGCCTAGCATTTCACCCATCATTGTTTGTAATTGCTTCCATTCGTGAATTGGAGTATGACGCTTAAGTTCATACATCATTCGTTTTTCACGAGGTACTAAAGAAATTAATTGATTCATATTATTTTTCTTCCTTATCTTCCTTAGGCTCTTCCGGAGCTACATAATTAGCATCAATCCAATTAAAGAATTTTTTCTTTGATTTGTCGTCTTCTAAATCTGAAGGCTCTTGAATTTTAAATTTCTTCATTGCTTTTGTAAAGAACTTTTGATAGTCTTGACCAGCGCCGGCTACTGCTGAAGCTTCATTAACCATACCACCTACATCATAATATTTGTTCAATGTAGATCCTATGTCTTCATAACAGGCTTCTAAACGTTGCTGAAGAGTTGACATTTCTTGAGCAGTCTTTTCAAATATTTTGTGAGCCTCCCCTAAATGCTTCATATGACGACCTACAGTCTGGTGATCAAACCATTCTTCAGTTTCAGACAAAGTTAATTGATTTGCAGCGTTAATCATTTCTCCTAAATATTGAGAGGTCTCTCTTAAATTGTGAGTTCTGTAAATAGAATTAGAATGTTCCGCAAATTTATACACAGCTTCTAAAAAAGCTTTCTTCTGTTTCGACGACATTCCATCGGTCGCAGACTTATTTTCCTTAAGTTTAATAAGTGATGCAAGTTTAATAGGATTCTTACTCATAGATTCGTTATTTATGTTTTCAGCGTTTAAATGCAACGCTGCTAGATATTTTCTTAATGCTTCTTTTGTTCCTTTTGTTCTACCAACTAATTTGCCGGTGTCTTTTTTATACACAGCATATTTTCCGTCCTCTTTTCTTACTGAATACGGCATATTAAAATTGTGCTGTGAATTTATTATTTTTAAATAATACTGTTCCTGATTCTAAAGTTTCTTGTTTGCCGAATGGACGGACAAATTTAAATCTAAATAGAAATGAGTATCCTCCTATTATATTTGGTAATGGGCTAGCTACAACTTCTAAATTTAATGAATTAAACATTGCCTTCATTATATTTGTTCTAATTTCTTTTTCTAAAGAAGTAGAATATATAACAACATTATTACCTTTTTTCAATAAAGTAGGAGTAGCTGGATTAATACCAGTTTGCTGTCTAAATACATCTACAGCTCCTTTTAAAACTTGCTCAGAAGGTTCTACTACAGCTTCATTTAAAGCTTTTCTAACTTCAGACTCTATAAGTTTTCTTAATTCAGCTTTCATTATTTTGTATCAGTTAAGATATCAGTTATCAATCTATTTACTGTATTATATTTATTAGATGAAAACGGTTGACCTGGTTGGATTGATTCGTGCATTGGTTTTAAAAATGCTCCGTGAGTTGAAGGATTTGATACAAAGTCAAATGCAATTAACTCAAAGTCATTTTGAACTTCAACTTCAGATTCTCCTAATTGCTTAACAGACCCTAAACCTCTAGAAGAGATACCTAATTTAATTCCACATTTGAAAAGTTCTTTTAAAATGTTTCCTGAAGGTGTTGAAAGCACTTCTACAGTACCACATAAATCATTTCCATCCCAATGCATTTCTGTAATGTTATGAGATACATTGTTTAAGTTAACTATAGATGAATCTGGATGATCTAACTCACCTAACGCTCTTCTTTCTTTAATATTAATATCAGAGTACTTTTGCGCTTCTCTCATTAATATATTTTTCGGATATTTACGTCCGTTTTGGTTTAGGGCATCTGCTCTTTGCAAAACACCCTTAACCATTAAGCGACCTCCGTTCTTTTCCATAGACTCATTAATCTTCTCTGGCGAAATGTCAAAGGTAATATAATCTACTAATAATTTTTTATTTTCCATGGTGTTATTTTAAATGTAATTGAGACGATAACTTCATAAAAGTAGACTCAGCTACATTGCTTTTATTTTTCTTAACTCTTTTATATCCTAACATTTCAATAGTGTCATCTCCTATATCTCCGAAAGCGGCAGGAGTGTCATATCCAGCAACGCCAGCTGTTGTAGACATTTCCGTAATATCTTCACCTAACTCATTCATCATAAAATCAAATACTTGATCCATGTTATTTTTAGCTTCTGATATATGATCTTCAGCCCAGTCATGACCATTTTCAAGTATACTATTAATTTCCATTTCATCTTTGTTTAAAAGAATCTCACATTGTCTATGCATTTGTTTTAAATTGCTATAAAACATGTAATTATTAGACTTGCTTGAGTCTAACGAAGCTTCCTTTAAAAGGAATTTTTTAAATGAATCTGAATATGACATAAATTATTTTTTAATAGTATAATACAGTTATATCTCCTCCTGCAGATGCAGACACAAATGATAATTGAATTGGAAATATTTGATGATTTTGACCTGCTTCATGAAAATCAGCTCCTATAAACCCAGTACCATTAGAAGCTGAAAGTATTACACTTCCTGTGTTCATTATTAAAAATGCTGCGTTATTAGCAAAACTTCCTGTTAGTGTTAAAGGATTATTTAAAGTTGCAGTTACTCTAACGGTGCGAGAAAATGAACCATTTGCATCTTGTTGATGATATGCATTTTGAAATGAATAAGTCGGGTCTAATGGATTAAATGGCATAATTACGCTTTTTTAAGTTCTTTAATTAATTCGTGATACCGTAACAAATTCAATATATGATTATCTTTAATTGTCTTAACAAAAGCTAACTCTTTTAATAAATTAGTTACTTCAGTTAATTTAATTTTTACTACAGCATCGTCTACTTTAGCAGTCAATGTATTTAGTTCTTTTTGCAATTTAGTTGATTCTTTAACAATAAAGTCTTTTAAGTCTGGCCCGTCTGAAACTGTATTAATATAGTTTCTTAAGATTGATTTTTGACCTTCATTCAAATTTGAATATTTGTCATTGAATTTATCAACTAAAATTTTATAAGATAGCAAACGAACTTCTTTGTCTTGTTTAACAAAATCAGACATTTCATTTAACTCAGCTTTTACTTTAACTTCTTTACGAGTTATATGCTCGATAATAGTATATCTATTATTAACAGACTCTGTAGGGTTGTCAGCAATTGTAAATTCAAATAATTTATAAATTGCAGCTAAAGTTTTATAGTTATTTACTTTTGATTTGAAAAAGTCTTCAACATTATAAGTGTCTCTGATTTCTTTGATCAAGTTATATTTTTGTCTGTTTAAAGTTGCTTGGTTAATTTGCGATTTTGCCACTAACACTGCTTCAATTAAATGATTAGCTTTTTCTTCTTTTGAAAAATGCTCTTTAACTAAAGTTTGATACAAGTTAAGTTCTTTTGCTAATGTTGTAGATTTAGCAAAATACTTCTTAATAAGTGGAATCGCCTTTGAATCATTATTGTTCAAAGTATCGGACGCAACTTGGCGAACAAGTAATTCGAATAGTACGCCGGTGTTTTTAAACTTTGAGTGCTTTAAATTTTTCATTCAGGCTATGTGTTTCTTTTTTAATAATAAATATGAACTTTCTAATGTTTTAATTTCCTTCTGGTAAAATACTTAACTCATCATCTATACTAGTATGCTCTGATAATAAAGTCGCTTTTTTATTCACAAATTTTTCTAATCCATATTTTTTAATTAAATCTACAGATTCGTTTCTTGCGTTTTTCCAAGCTACTTTACCAATCGGATCATATCCTCTAGGATGCTCGTGAGTATTGTATTTCATACCTTCTTTTGGTCTACCAGCTCCTGGCCATCCTCCTTTAGGTACCTCAGGTGTATCTCTATTTTTAGAGCGTTTGTCATATTTTTTTTCTAAATCTTCATCAATACCTTCCCCAAATGGATTAGCACCAGCTTCTGCCTCTTCTCCTTCAGCTCCTGCTTTAGCTTCACCTTCAGCTCCTCCTTCTTCACCGCCTTCTTGCTCTTCTTTCTTTTTATTGAATTCATCTAAAGGATCTTCTCCTTCTTCAGCAATTTTAGTCATTCTGAAAGTTTCTTTTTGATCTTGTACAATTCCTTGAGCAATAGCTTCAATTTCGTCGTCTGCAAAATTAAATATATTTCTGAAAATCCAATCTTTAGAGATTATTTTACCTTCTAACATTGATTTTGCTAAATCAACTTTGGTAGCATATAAAGTTAATTTTTCCTGCTCGTAAATAGTCGACGGCGATGTCATTGTCAATTCAAAATTGGCTAATTCAGAATCTTCATAACCTTGAGCAGACAAATGTACAATAGCTATTTTATACAATTCTGAAATTACAATTCTTTGAAGTCTTTCAATAGTTCTTGCAAATCTAACATCTTCAGCTGCTAAAGTAGCTTTACCTCCTACTCCTTCTTCATATCCAAGAAATGCTTTTGGCACTTTCAAAGAAGCCATCATTTTATTTCTTAAGTATTCAATATCATCGATACCCGTAAATTCCATTCCGGCTAAAGTGTCAATTTCAGTTCCAGAAGCTCCACCCCTTACAGGTAAGAAATAATCTTCTAACATATTTTGCATGTTAAACTTAAGATTATATTCTCCAGTAGCTTGATCTACAAAAGGAGTCTTTTTCATATTATTGACAATTTTCTGCATGTATGCATCAACTTCATTAGGCGGAATATTACCTACATCAATTTTGAAAATTCTCTTTTCAGGAGCTCTCATTATTCTGTGAATTAACATTGCATCTTCCATCAAAGTTAATTGCTTCCAAACTTTTCTAGCTCCTTCAATCATAGATCTACCATATGGCAGAAAATTTGAATCTGTCAATAATCTAAAATGAGCAATTTCAAAATTCTCGTATACAATATTTTCTCCACCTAATTGCTTGAATTGTACAGCGTATGGATTATTAGGGTCCATTCCTTCTTCACGAATAATTTCATATGCTGATAATGGAACTACATTGATAACCCCTACCTCTTCAGATATATCTAATTTCAAGTACAAATCTCCATACTTACACATATTTCTAACCCATGGCCATAAATTAAATTCTATGTTTAAAATGTCATAGAATAAATTGTGAAGTACTTTTTTTGTATTTTCGTCATTACTAGTTATTCTCAACACATCGCCAAAGTCATCTTTCATTACAGTTTCATCTGCATAAATGTCCAAAGTTGAATTGATAATAGCGTCTTGATCCATTGTTTCATAATCTGTATACAATTCTACCTTTGAAGAAAAGTAATTGTAGTTAGGATTGTATGTATTTGATGAATATGGTTTAACTCCGTGTAGTCGAGTAAATCTGTCGGTATATCTTGAATTGTGCGGATTACCCATTGACTGTAAATGGTCATTGTCGATAACGCGTAGTTTATCTTTACCAACTTTACGCACAATTACGTTAGTGTTAAAGAGACGTTTAAGACGACCAAATAATGTTTTTTCTGCCATAATTTAATTAAGTGATTTTAAATAAATATCAATCTTTATAATAACCAGCGTAAATCTTCATCATGACCTTGACCATTATGACCTGTATTCATAGACCATCCTACATCACTTCGATATCCTGTGGAATATGCTCCAGCACCTTTACTAAAATGGTCTAAAGTTTTTCTATTCAATTCCATTCCTTGTTGACGAAGTTTCAATGCTGTATCTCTAATCCATAGCGTAATACAAAATGCCATAGTTAAATCGTCATTATAACCTCTCTGCGCTTCTGCTCTAGAACCATTCCAAATAAATACAAAAAGTTCTGCTATAAGTCTTTTACTGCGAATTACTGGAATTCGCTCTCTCATATAAGTATCTAATTTTGATATCACTAATGGTCTTGTTCTAGAAGAAGTTGTAAATCCAGGAGTCATTTGAGATGTATCTTTTAAATCTACATATCGTGCAAGTTGTTGGGAGACATCTGATACTCCGCCGTCTTTAGGAGAATAATAAATATTTTTATATTGCCTATCTATTGCTACTTGAATTGACGCCCAACCTACATTTGCATTTTCTATTACTAGCAATGCATCATTATATTCTGTTGCTATATTTACTAAAAGATTACCATAATCCTTAGTACTCATTTGCCCTTTGTATTCTGCTACTTGAGTTATTGACTCAACATCTAATACGTGGAATGCTGAATAATCTCCGCCATCTCCACGAGCGACATCCGCTACTACAATATAATCTCTCGTGTAATCAGGTTGTTCCCAAATCCATAAATTTCCGTCTATACCACGTTTTTCTATAGGCTCTTGAATAGTAGTCTGTTCATACCATTGTAATAGCGCACCGTCAATTACAGTAGTACCAGATGATATAAAGTCACAATCACATTCCTGTGCTGCTCCTTTAGCTCCTAAAAGACCATCTTGTTTATCTCTCCAATCTTGATTTCTGTCTGGATGCACAGACCAATGTAGTCTAATTGTATTGAATTGATTAGTTCCTTCTTCAGCCCCTACCCATGTTTGATGAAAGAAATTACCAGTGCCATTAGGCGTTGATAATATAATTGCTCCTCCTCCAGTTGCTAGAGTTTGTTGTGCTGATATCCAAATTTCTTCTACATTGGAAATAAATGCGGCTTCATCTATTATCAATAAAGACAATGCTTCAGAACGACCTGAGTCCCCTGATGATGAAGTTGCTTTAATTTGAGAACCATTATTTAATCTTAATGATAATTTATTATCTTCAGTAGCTGGTAATTTTAACCATGAAGGTAAATTTTCATACATTACCTTTACTTTTAATACTAAGTTTTTTGCAACCTCTTGTTTAGTTGCAATAACTAAAATATTTTTATCGTTAAAGAACGTCATTAACCATAAAGCATATCCCGCAGATAAAGTTGAAATACCTAACTGTCTAGACTTCAAGATTATATTATAATCATTATCTCTTAAATCACGTAACGCGTCTTCCTGAAATGGATATAAATGAAATGGAATTTTACCTTTTTGTGGATGTTGAATCTGACAGTACTTCTTCATGAAGTGTACAGGATCTAACAAACATTTTTTGTATTCTTCCTTAATAATATCCTTTAAAGACTTATTCGTATTCGACATAAATTATTTTGTTATTAACAAGTATGATGTAGTAATCACACCTACGAATGTCGCAGCTTTCCACAGAAATGATTTAGCCTTTTGACCTTTTAATTCTTTATGTAAGTCGTCTGACATTTTTGTAGCTAATTTAACTTGAGCCTCAAGCTGTTGAATTATAAATGCATTGTTTTTATCTTGTTCGTCATGCATTTCTAACATAATAGATTTAACTTGAGAAACGCTTTCTAATTTTTCAATTTTAGCATTTAAAAGTTTAACTTCTTCCAAGCATCCGTCATATCGTAATAAATCTTTTGCAACTTCTTTTGCGATAGGAGTAGGTATACAAACTTCAGTTGTGTCTGGACTACTTGGTTTTAAGGGCTGGGTTGTAGCGGTTTGTGAAAAAGTATTCCAACTCAGGGTTAGAAAGCTTATTAATAGAATTAGTTTTTTCATGGGTGTTTTGTTTTACTATAGTTATTGTTTTGTCAATGTGATGGATATCATTATTAATAGTCACGACCTTTTGCTTAACTGAATCGATCTTAACACCTATTTTAGTGTTCACAGCTTTAGCTGAATCTACTTTTACTTGAATAGATTCAATTTTGTTTTTGTATCCTTTTACGTCTGTCTTAATCCTGTTAGTAGTAAATATATTATAAGCTGCTAATGCAATTATAATAAATAACAGAATATTTTGATTGTTGTTTTGTGATGTACTCATATGTTACTGCCTTTTATTTAATATAAATATAAAAGACAGTAAATACTAAGATATTTTTGCGTCTGGTGAAGGGGCTATTGTCGCACCTGGACCTGGAGGAGATCCTGCTAATACAGCTTGACCTGGCGGAATAACTATTTTTTGTGACTTAATATAAAGGTCAATCGCAGTCGCTAAGTCTGCAGCTAGCTGTGCTTGAGCAGCGGCTAAATTAGCAGATGGAGCTGATTGCTTTTGAAATGCTGCTAGAATTGCTGCTTGTAGAACTGGTTTTTGTAATGGCATAACTTTTGTTTTTTTTATTTTTTATCTTTAATTGGACCGCCTGTTATCCAAGCATTGCATGTTCTAGAACCTGCACACTTAAATTTGTGCATTGTACAATATCCTAATTTACCAGCTTCTATTGTATCCCATGCGTCTTTGTCTGCTCCTTCAGTATCGTCAAATTCTGGTTCAGGTGCAGGTACTTGAGCTTGCATATCTTCACCTTCTTGTACTGGCACCTCTTCAGGTACTACATCAGATGCTAATCCTTTTTCAATACAACTTAAAATTCTAGAAGTAATATTAAATGCTGCACATGAATTACATCTTGCAGATTTAGCGCCTTCAATAGTTTCTTCTTTCCATAAAGCTTGTTTTGCTTTCCAAAATTTTACATTTGGATTATTAGGATTCAAAGGACCATATCCATATTTTTCAATAGCTATTTGTCTGTGCTCTAAATTTACTTCTATATTTTGAGTAGCTACTGGACACTTTGGAGTTTCCCCTTCAGCTTCTTTTAATAAGTCTTTTAATTTAATCATTTTATTTTATTTTTATAAAAGATTCTTTAAGCATAGAATCTAATCTTTTATTGACAGATTCTTTAGTTGTAAACGGAGCAGCTACATTATAGTCACCTTGAGATTTTCCTTTTAACATTCCAGTAACTTTATCAATTTTAGGACCTCCGACACTAGGATCGAACTGCGGCATATCTTTTCTTTCTGGAGCATCAGGATTTTTAGGTAATGCAGCTAGATTTTCTCCTATTTTCTGAGCAATTGCAAATCGCAATTTATATCCTTTATTAGAACTATTATCTTCAAACGGTTTACCGCCGAGCCAATCATACACTGTGTCTGCTCCACTTATTTCTCCAGCAACTAAATCTTTAATCATTTTATCATTTAATAAAGCGCCGGGAGCATTAGCATCTGTTTGTTTATTAACATTATTCATAATCATTTTTGAAATACCGTCAGCATTTTTACCCATTATATTTGTCTTAAATGGCTTGCTTTGAGATGGAATAGATTTATCAGGCCCTAGCGTAGCTGCGATAGCTATCTGCGCTGCTGCTAATTTTTCTTGAGTATTTTGACCAGGCCAATTTACATCTGTGCCGGAAATTCCAGCTTTATCACCTCCTATAGATATAGCGCCGGACCATCTATGATGACCGTCAATAATTAAATTTCCAGAAGTTACAATTCCTTGAGCAACTGGCCCTGAATTAATAGCATCTATAAGATTTTTAGCTGAACCTAATGGCCAAGAAACAGATTTCATTAAATCTATTTCACTTTGTGTAGGTTTAAACTCCATTGCAGGTCCTTGAGCTGAACCAACGTTAACTGTGTCGTCAGACATACTTCCATCCGTTTGTGGATTAAGTAACAAATCTGTTCGCACTATGTCAGACATACCGTCTTCAGAGTCTAAAAATGCTCGAGTCGCTGCCGGGCCTTTTTTAAATGCAGCTGCAAGTTCTGCTGCTAATTCTTCACGACTTTTAGCTTCTTTTAAAATTCCAGCTAATTTTTGTAATCTAGCTGCTTCTGTAATTAAATTTATTTTCATATTTACCATGCTCTGCAGGACCAATATCTAGCTTTCCAGCGCGGTCCAGGGTTTTCACAATTATGTCTTGCTCTAAAAGATCTTCTTCTATCAGGATTATTTTTTTTAATTTTCATTCCAGGTTCTCCAAATCCTACTTTTACAACATTGCCTTTGTCATTTCTAACATACACTGCTCGCTTTCTAGGACCTCCTGGTGTATAGAATGGCTTTCCTAATTTTACCTTTCTACCTTGATACTCTCCTTCTTCTATTTGTTCAATTTCGCAGAGTTCTTCTTTTTTTTTAGCTTCTAGAAGTCCTGACTGAACTACGTTATATACTTCTTTGTTACCTTTGTAAAATAATAATAAATCTTTTAGAAGATCTTTATAAGAAGCGTATGGATCTAATCTTGCAATATTAATAAAATTAGTAACTTGCTGCACAATTTTTGCACTTTTAACTGAAGATTTAATAGCAGTTAAGAATGAATCTACTTTTTTAGAGTCTACAACTGTTATTTCGTCTACCCTACCTTTTTTTTTAAAAGACTCTTTTATGTTTTCTGGGTTTTTAGGTAACTTTGCTAACTTATTATATTCAGCAGTATTAATACCTTTTTGAAGTTTTTTATCTCCAAACACAGCTAACTCTAAATCTTTCTCTGTTGGCATTTCAGCTACGTCTTCATTTTCTGCCCAACCGTGATTTAACATTGCTCGGTTCATAGCTTGAGCTACATCACCTTCTTCCATATCTGGAAATGCTTCAAATCCTAATTCATAAAACGCATCCCAATCATCATCATCAGATAATTTTTCTAATTTAGATTTGTTTTTAGTAAAAAAAGCTTCTATTGTATCTTGAACTGATACAGGAGCTTTATCTTCTTCTTCTTTTAAAACTAAAAGATTTTTTAATTTTATCATGATTATTAATTTTGTAAATGGTTCATTAATACTCCGCCAATTGACGTAGCATGATTTAGTAAGTGATTAACTGTATCTATATCTAGTTTAGTTTTTCTTCTTGTAAAATCTAATCCTAGAGTACCAATAAATTTACCTTCAATTGTTTTAATTGCAAATAAATATCCTGACTTACAGCCGCTTTCGTCTGCAATATATTTCAATCCAAATGTAGCTATTGTTTCATCTTTGAAATCTTCAATACTAATAATGTCATTTGCTAGCAATTCATTTACAGACTTTGAAAAAAGTGCTACTGGAATATTTTGAAAATTTGCTTGAATGGACGGCGTACCAGTTTTAACTGTTTCGTAAAGTAAACTAAATTTTGCTATGGACTTACCTGTCGGATAAAAATGACCACCATTATGAAATTGAGATACCCAAACTCTATCAGCTCCAAACTCTTCTTTTATATGATCAATCTTTGCAGATACTAATGTGGAAACTTCTATAGCTTCTTTAACCATGTCGGCAGGTTTTTTCTTACTGTCAAAATAATTTTTAACTATCATTAATAATAAAGGCCCTGCGACCCCAGTTAAAAATGCTGCTACAATCGTTCCTATTTGCGTCATTATTCTTTTAATTTACGTAAAAAATCTTCTTTAAATTCTTTAAACTGAGTTTCTATTTTTTCAGCAATTTCTTCTGCTGATATTTGACCTGACCACGTTTCAGATGTACCATCTACGTTTGTATATGTAACTGGGTTTCTAAATGCTTCTATAATTTCCGTAGCTTCTTGTTCAGCCTCTACTAACCAAGCTTCTGCACTTTTTAAAATTCTTTCTTTTTCGTAAGCTTTATACTTACCTTCAATCCGTAAATTATGCTCAAAGTCAATTTGACATTCAAGACAATGTTTTTCCAATTTCCAAATCTTTTGATCTGCTCTAGATTTCATTTCTCTAGAACATTTCGGGCATGTTGAAGGCATTTTTTGAGCATTGATTAATGAACGAATTTCATCCATTTTACCTTTTTGAATTTTAAATCCTGCTCTTTGCTCCCATTCAACACCTTGAGAATCTTTCCATATCTCACCTACTTCTCGTCTTTGAGTATCAGCTTGTATGCCAGTTTGTAATCCGACTTTTGTTGTTGTTTGTGACTTATGATTACCATCTAACATTTTTTTGATAGCATCAATATTACGTAACTTTGTTGACATATTTTCTAATTTTAATAATAAATATCTTATTTTTTAAAAGAGCTCGCTAATCCTCCCAAAATAAATTTTCCAGTAATTTTAAAAGGTGCATTGCTAATTCTTTCATCTCTAATTACAATTCCTTCATGATCTGAAACAGGACCTAAAGGGGAAGATAATTTAGCTAATACTGCATCTCCTAACTTCATAGTAGCCATGTAAATTGCAAAGCCGTCTATTACAGTTTGATAATCTTTTGGATCTGCTACATAATCTTCTAAATTTATACCTTCTGAAATTTTAATTAACACATCCTTTGACAATGCAGATATAGTCTTTCCTTCTTTTGTTTTAAATTCTGTGCTAGGTACTTTTGCATCTTTCAACCAATCATTTAAAGTTTTAGTTTCTTTTTTAGTTGCATTGTAATTAACTGTATATTTCTTATTTAATTCTGAATTTAAATCAGGAGTGCCGTCTAATTTAGTTGGAATAGAACCTACAACTTCATAACCTTTTTTAGTTGCTGTTGGAGCTAATTTATTCAATAACTCTTGCAATGCAGCTTTGTCATATTCAATTTCATTAGTGCCTCTTCGTTTAGGAGTGATTTGCTCTAATTCTAATAAACCGTGAATAGCTAGGAAATTTTTATCGTATGCTAATACATTAGTCGACCCTGATACATATTCAATATTGAACATTATATTTGGATTGTCCCACAATTTTAATTTTTTAAGTTCATTTTGAATTTTAGGAATTGACGCATTAAAGATATCTAAAACAGTACCTCCTACTTTAATCATTCCATGACCTTCTCCAAATCTGTCAGTTAATTCTGCTTTGGTAATTCCTTTAACATCTAAAGGTTTCATTGAACCTCTATCCATTACAAATTGTTTTTTACCGTCTAACTCAACAAATCGAATTGAGGCATTTACTCCGTCAATTTTCACTGCTGCTGGCCCTTTTTTCAAATAATCAATTGACATTTGAAATGCCTTAATTAAATCTTTTCCGTCATTTACCCAATTAATATTAAATGGATGTGCCATATGACCTCCAGCCCCTCCTTCTTTTAAAAGAGCTTCGTATAATTTGATACCAGCTACTGTTTTAGGAAAGTCATTGAAATCATATACAAATGGTCTACCCACATTATTATCTAAAAATCTTTTTAGTCTTTCAATTTTTTCATTGTGCTTTTTCTGCTGAGCTGTGGACATAGCTCCTTCTTTGATAGAATTAATTCTTGGCTTACCATATAAACGTTTAACAATTATTTTATTTACTTTAGATAATCTACGCTTATAATAACCGTCATCCATCATTTCCAAACCTTTATCTCCTACTAAACCTTGAATAACTTTCTCGTCAGTTACTACAGGAATGTCTGATTTAGCAGCTAGAATATCTTCCATTTTCATAGATGCTTCTATGAACCATCCTTGAGTTTTTAAAAGTTTAAATAGCTGAGCTAACATAGATTTTTTAGCTTCTTTTTTATCATTGGTTCCTAACAATGCAATTTTATTTCCAAATGAAGTAGGTTTGTAAATGATAAAAGCATCTGCGATAGAATCGCTATCTACATCTTCTAAATAAACTGCTTTGTATTTGGATTGTAATTCAGAGGCATTATTAGCTGAAAAGTCTAATCCAGCTTTTGAATATGTGTCTTCATACATACTCCATAACACATCCATATCTTCCGAAGTTAAAGAAGCTAAATCAAAGTCTTTCCAAACATTCGGTTTCAATGAAGCTTCAGTTATAAACGATGAAGGTAATATGTAACGCTCTGCTTTTAAAAGTTTAATTAATATAGCTGCTATTGAACCTCCCGGTAGCACTGCAATTGCAGTTAAACCAATTGTTTTAAGGACATCTTTCATTTGATCTCCTATTTGTTTCTTTTCCACGTCAGATAAATTCTTTTTACCTTGAGCTGCTTGAGCTAGTAAAGTAAAAGCTACTTTAGTTTCTTTACCTTCTTGTTTAAGTGCAGTAATGAATTTATTAAATTTAGATTTAAGTTCGTCAATTGATATAGATTCTGTTAATTCTAAAGATTCACTCCACCATTCTTTACTAAATAATTTAGTTTGAGTTTCAGAAATAGATTGTTTTATAGCCTGGTTCTTTTTTTTAAACATTTCTGCTATAGGGTTTATTTTAGATTCTGAAATAGCCTCTAATTTATCAAAAATCATGTTAGCTGTTTTTTCATCATACCAACCAAAAATGTCTTTGAATATTTTTTGTTTTTGAGTTCTAGGTTTTTTCTCCCCTAGAACTTTTCTTAAGGTAGTTCCTGACATTTCTCCAAATCCTGGAATTGCAATTGAAACGTGAGGAGCTACTACTAAATAACCATGTTTATCAAATCCTTGTAAATTAGTTTTATTTTTATCGTAAGGTTGAAAATATGACGAGTTTCCGTCTTTTTTAGGTTTCATTGCAAACCTAGGATCTTCCTGCATATCTTTTTGCCCTACTAAAAATAGCACAGCTGTTTCCTCAGGATTGAACTTGGAAAGAATCTCCTCCGCTTTATACGGTTGCTTCGTCTGTACAATATGATCATTGAAACCATAGTGTCTTATTATATCTTTCTTTTCTTCAAAAGAAAATGGGGACTTTGGTAGGTCTACAACATTTGAAGTTGCTATGTAACAATTTGCTGCTCCGAATTGAGTTTGTAGCCATTTAAAAGCTGCAGCGTGATGTTTACCAAAAGGTTGAAACCTGCCTGGATATATTGCTACTATATTTTTTATCATGATTTAATTATTATGCTGTGAATACTCCTACAGATGAGGCTGGCATTTTTTTAATTGTATAATAAGACCCTGGCCATATTATCAATCCTAATGCAGTATATTGAAATTGCAATCTTAAAGAAGAAGGAGATAATGCATTGTTCCATATTAGTCCTTTAATATTAACTCTTTGATATGAATTCAATGTATCATTTGTAGGAGTATTAAATCCAACATTGTTTCCTGTAGAGTTAATTATTGTTTGTGATATAGGTGCTAATGCCGCAGCGGACACTCCTGTATTAAAAGAGTTACCAGTACCTGCTAATCCGGTTCTATCATATTGAAGATTTGCCAATTGCCATGAATTTGAAGATACTACATTAAAAGACATTTGTCCAGCAGTAGTCGGTTTTTGATAAAATACTGTATAAAGTACTTCATACATAGCATTTGGTTGCATTGTAAATGCATGTAATGAACCTGAAAATACGTCAGCTGATGTGTTTATTGCGACAGAATGAGTTATTGCTGTAGGTAAATAAAATAAATGATGATTTGCATTTAAAGTTCTACCGGAAGAATCAACTGTTCTATAAAATGTCGTTCCGTCAAATTCCATTGAACCGGAAACTAATGTAGGTAATAGCGTAGCGGCATTTTGAATGGAAGGCCCTGTCATTGACATTGAACCTGTTATGCTTAAGGAACCTGTTACTGTGTGAATATCCGTTGTAATATTTCCTAGAGTAACTCCAGTTACTGTAACTGCAAGTTCTGTTGAACTTCCATTTGATACTAATAGAGACCCTGTAATTGTTTTTGTTCCAATTAATGTATTAGAGCCAGTAATTCGTAAAGAACCTGTTATTATATTCGTACCAATAACAGTATTATTTCCTACAATTGTTTTAGAACCTGTAATAAAAACAGAACCTGTAATTGTTTTTGTTCCAATTAATGTATTAGAGCCAGTAATTCGTAAAGAACCTGAAACTACAACGTTTTGCTGTAATGGATTAACAAAAGATGCTGTTTGAGCAGTAACGTACGAAGAAGTTACTAAATTCAATGAATTAATTTGATTTCCAAAACCATCATATATATTTCCTGACGACGATATCTGTGCTAAATATTGAAATGAAGCAGATATATGTTGATTGGATAAATTCGTTATAGCCATTTGAGTTTTATTTTATATATAAATATGTAACTTGATAAATACTAGAAGAAACTAGCACTCATGTATCTTGTTCCATTATATACAAATAAGAATGATTCTGACCAATAAGCACTTCCTATTTCCGGTGTAGTTGCAGCTACTTGAGGTAGTATGAAGGAACTGCTAGGAGACATTATTAAGGAACCTGTTATATTTACAGATCCAGTTACTGTTAATCCATTTGTAGCAGCCGTAGCAGTTGTTTGTTTACCTCGCGAAAATTCGTAAAATCCGTTGTTCATATTAGTTTATTTATCTACAGGAGGTTGGTCGTATGTCCCGCCTTCTAATGTTACACTGATTTGATCTCCTGGGGCATCGATGGCAGCATTCGTACTAGCTGCAATAACTAGTTGGTATCCACTACTTGGATGCATAACTAAACCTCCTCCAAATTCAAAAGTAACGTAAGGTACTACATCAGTTGCAGATATACCAGATATACCGGTCATTATTTTAGATTGATATAGCGATGCTACGCCGCTATTTGCATCTACTATACCTAAATAAATTACTTTAGTCGTTACGTTTGTTCCTATTAAACCTGTTGAACAGACTGTTACTTTGGTAATTAATGAACCGTAGACACTTGCATCTTCATAAACTACAGTATAGTTATCTATTCCAGGTGCTTTTAAGTTTGTTGGTATTTCCGGATCAAATTGGCTTGTGATCAATAAAGGTGTTCCTGTGAATATCGGTTGTTTGTTTAGTTCTGCCATGGCATTATGTAAAGTTTAAATTGTTATAAATATTGATTGTTGTATATTTGCTTTGTTCTAGTTCGACTGGTCTTATAAAAACATTTTCTCCTTTTGCTGGGGTGTTTATTTGATCTACTTTTGCTTCTGCAACTTCAACTGTTGGTGCTGGGCCGTATGCTACTTCACCATTGGCTGAATAATAATAAAGTATGTCTGTATGAACTCCGCCAGTTGCAATAGGTATATTTGGAAATCCTACTGTTCCTCCTACATGTAAAGTATAAGTTGGATTTACTACATTTATACCTACTCTACCTGTTCCAAATTGTGAACCTGAATATGGATTTCCTGTCGTTGTAGAGTATGAACCTGTTGCAAATATAATTCCTCCTAAATTAATCGAGTTTTTTTGTTGCGCTGGTAAAGTTATATTAGTACCAATTATAATATTATTTGACCCAATACTAAGGGAAGAAATTCCTTGCGGTTCATAGCCAGCTTGAAACCCTAATAAAGTTGAGTAAGATGCGCTTGTCGCCCACGTACCAGCTCTATGACCTAAAAAGTTTGAATAAAAAGCATTATCAGAAAAAGCACCTGCATACGAACCTAAAAAGTTTGAGTTGTTTGCATTTGTTGATATGTAACCAGCATTCGTGCCAAAAAAGTTAGAGTTGTTAGCATTAGTTGCTTGTTGACCAGCAATATTGCCTATGAAGTTTGAATAAAAAGCATTGGTTGCACCGCTACCAGCTTGAGCACCTAAAAAGTTTGAGTTACTTGCATTGGTTGTGTTACTACCAGCATTTTGACCTATAAAGTTTGATTGAGAGGCATGGGTTGCACTATTACCAGCACCATAACCTAAAAAATTTGAATTTCTAGCGTTAGTTGCGGATTGACCTGCTTGCTGACCAAAAAAGTTTGAATTATTTGCATTGGTTGCTGCAAAACCGGCGCTAGAACCTAAAAAGTTAGAGTTACTTGCATTGGTTGCACTGTTTCCAGCAGTAGAACCTATATATATACTTCCTGTTGTATTTGTTCCAGTTGCCGTACCTACACCTCCGAAAGTCGATCTTAATGTTGATCCTGTTACTGTTAATGGATACGAGGAACTTATTGAGTTTTGTGCCCATGAAGAAGTTCCAAATAATGAACCTGTTATACCTTGTGTTACATTTAACGAACCAGAAACTGTAAGTGAACCTGATACTAAAAGTGAGCCTGTAATTACTGCAGAACCTGAAAATGGAAAAGTAGAGCCTCCACCTCCTATATTTAATAAAGTTCCTGCTCCATTGTAGTAATTAGTACCGTCTGTATGAACAATCCTTTGATAGGTTGTTTCAATATTCTGCCCTGCTAAATTAGGTAATGCCATAACTTATTATTTAAGTACTTATTATTTAGGTAACTTATTAATTATTCCTTCAATCAATTCTGGTTTTTGTGATTCTTTAATTGTATTTTTTTGCAGGTATGTTGCTACAATGTTATTAAGTTTGTCTTTTTTATAACGTAAATTATCTAAATTGATATTTTCTTTTATCAACAAAGACACTAATCGCACAACATGATTTTGAACAGAAAGTGGTATGTTTTGATTGGAATTTTTTATATTGGAAATTTGAACTTTCGGAGCAGATTCTGCTATTAAATCAGCATTTTGTGATTTCACTTCTACTGTTACTTTACGAGCAGCTTCAACTGAAAATTTAGATGTCCAAGGTACAAAATATGTATCTTCTGCTATTACTTCTAATTTCAATGTACCTTTGGTATTTTCTCCAAGTAGTCCTTTTAGCTTTTTAATTGGAATAGTACATTTTCCTTTAGAATCGATTGTACCATTAAATAATAAATTAACATCTTCAGATTCTATTATTATTCTAGCTACACTGCTTTTTAATGAAGCTCCCTCTAATTTAACGTTGCATTCAAAATTTTCAGTTTTATCAGTAAATAGTTTATACATTATAGTTCTATTTTAATTGAATTAAATACTTCTTTAATTACCATTTCTACGTCAGAAATTTTAACTTTGAAGTCTTTTATTTCTTTTGCACTTTTTGTTTCAATGCCTTGCACTTTACACCAAAGAGTTACAAATTGTTGTTTCTTTTTTTTATTTTTTAAATGATGATTTACATCATCTATGTGACCGCCCGTTTGAATTATTCCAGCTAATTCTTGAAGTAATGCAATGTCGTCCCACTTAAATGGATTAGAGCTTTGCAATGCTCCAAACGGGTTAGCATCCCATGCAAAAGTTGCATTGTCCCAATTGAATGCAGTTCTAATCATTTAATTTTATTTAATATAAATATGTAACTTGATAACTCTTAATAAATTTATATACTTTTATTATTAAAATGCTACTATTACTACTAATCCATCTCCTCCTCTTCCACCTCTTCCTCCAGTAAAACCTAGAGTAGAGTTACCTGTTCCTCCTCCTCCTCCTCCTGAACCTATTCCACCGTTTCCACCGTTTCCACCAGAACCACTTGTAGCACTTCCTCCACCAGATCCTCCTAATGAATAGAAAGGTTTCCAAGATAAAAATCCATCTACTCCATTGCCTCCATTACTTCCTGATGTTGTTGCGGGTGCCCCGCCTGGTAAGTATGGACTAATACTTGAAGATAACATATTACCTGTACCACCGGTGTAACCTCCTCCAGCACCCGCAGAGGTTATTTGAGATGTTAATGGGGTAGTGTCCCATGTAGTACTAAAAGCTGTTGATGCCTGTCCTGCAGTTCCTATAAAATTTGATAAAGTTAAGAAAGTTACTGTGGTTTGAGCTATTGCTGTTTCTCCTGCAGCACTTGCTCCGGTTCCGGTTCCGCCTCCTGCTGCAGCAGCAGCTCCTGAGCCTTGTACTAGATTTTGTGCAACTACTGCTGGTAGTAGTGATACCCAACTTCTTGTTCCTGCAGAGCCTGCAATAACCTGAGTTCCACCTGCTCCTCCTAATCCTACTTGTACATATAGTCTATCAGGAAGTTGTTGAGCATTATATAAAGCTCTTGATACAGCTCCACTACCACCACCAGAACCACCTATGGAACCAAAAGATTGTTGACCACCGCCGCCGCCTCCTCCACCACCAATACACATTATCCAAACATAATTACATTTTCTTGGTTTTTGCCAAGTTTGCCACGAGTTAGAGCCAGATATTGCATTAAATATTTGTACGTCTTGTTGACTATTTGGTATATGAGATAAATCTAACATATTATAAACTTGTTGTTATTATTACAAATCCGTCTCCGCCTTTTCCACCGTTTCCTGCATTTACTCCTGTATTAGTAGAAGCTCCGCCACCACCACCGCCACATCCTGGTGCTCCATTTCCACCGTTTCCACCGTTACCTGATGTTGAACCTCCACCGCCTAGACCTCCAAACAACATAAGAGTTGGTTTATATAGTATAGGTCCGTTTATTCCGTTAGTATTTACAGGCGTTACTGCTATTCCTGGGAATACTCCTGATGTTAAGAAAGCTCCACTTGAACCTTGACCTCCACCACCTGTACCACCATTTACAAAGTTTGATGGGGTTATACCAGCGCCGGTAAGAAGTCCTCCATTTGCTGCAGTTACACCTGCTTGAAAAGTAAAAGTTCCTAAATTTGCAAAAATATTATTACTTATGACACTAATTGTTTCTCCAGCTTGTGTAAGTCCTGCACTAGTTGTTCCATTATTTCCTCCAACAGCTCCTGCTGTTCCTGAACGTAAAATAACATTTGATATTGAACCTGTACTAGGTATAAGAGTTACAAAACTATTCTGTCCTGGAGAACCTGCTGTTGCAGGTGCCCCTCCTAATCCTCCCGCTCCTCCGATTCCAGGAAGTATGTAAAGTATATCGGGAAGTAGGTTTGCATTAATAGTTAATCTTGCTGTAGCTCCTGTTGCTCCACCTGCACCACCTCCTCTTGGTGTAGTTGCTGATTGAAATCCACCGCCACCTCCTGCACCTGAACCATTACAGATAATGTTGACAAGTTTAGCACCTCTTGGTTTTATCCAAGTCTGCCAAGTTCCTCCATTGAAGAAACCTTGTACATTTGAGTTGTTATTTTGAAAATAGGATAAATCTAACATATAACTGTAATTATTACT
>Ga0214921_10000722_pt1 | contig 59590 bp, 56 predicted proteins | sample LL1505_MetaG_FD_177992 | JGI IMG/M metagenome (GOLD analysis project Ga0214921, IMG submission 177992) | Freshwater microbial communities from Lake Lanier, Atlanta, Georgia, United States - LL-1505 | ecosystem: Environmental > Aquatic > Freshwater > Lake | place: USA: Georgia | collected...
TTCATTGTAGCGATGAAGCCGCTACTGTCGCTTTGGTGAAATCCTTAGCTTGGGCGCTCTCTAAATCGATTGTTTCTCAACTGAGTCAAAACCCTACAAGGGCTCATCTTCATATCAGCCTGCAAGGCGACTTAGGATCGGGTAAGACCACGGCAGTGCGTTATCTCTTAAAAGAACTGGGCTATACCGGCAAGGTGAAGAGTCCTACCTATAGTTTATGTGAGCCCCATATTTTGCAGATCAATCAACACCCTATCCAACTCTATCATTTTGATTTTTACCGCATGCAATCACCCTCAGAGTGGATCGAGGCAGGCTTACAAGAACACTTTGCTAATCATGAGCCCACGATTTGCATCGTCGAGTGGCCCGAGAAAGCAGGCAATACTCTACCGACAATGGATCTTAGTATTGCGATTAAAGCCAATGATCCACTCGACCATCACAAAGAGTATGAGCGGCAGGTTGCATTTCATGCCAATACCTTTATTGGTCAAGCGCTCCTGAATAATCTAGTCTCCAAGCCAATAACCTCAAATTAGTTCTAGAGTCTTTATAAATATCCATGGATCCAAAACGCCGCTTAGTTCTAGAACACGGTCTGAAGTCTATGGGGTCTTTGGGGGTACTCGTTTTATTACTGACCGAGAGCGAGTTAGTAGGCGCCAACACCGCAGCAAAGTTAATTGGTGTACGCATTTGGCCTTCGGAAGATTACACCCGCATTACCTTAGAGTCTGATCAAGTCTTACCCATTAGCCATCAACTCTTAAGTGGGCCCGATCGCTTGGTGGTGGATATTGAAGGTCTGCAACTCAACCCCACCCTAAAAGACCTGGTAGCCAAGGTCAAACCCAACGACCCCTATGTGGCCCAAATCCGGGTGGGCCAGTTTCAGCCCACGGTCGTACGTTTAGTCTTTGATCTCAAAGAGGCGGTGAAGCCCCAGCTCTTCACTTTAGACCCGGTTGCTGAATACCAATACCGCTTGGTCTTTGATCTCTACCCCACCAACCCACCCGATCCTCTCATGCAGCTCGTTCGGGAGAGTGCTAAGAAAGAGAAATTGTTGCTCGAGGCCCAGGGTAAGAGGGATGACGACCCCATTGCTGCGTTTGCTAAGTCAGGTAACCTTCCTGAGCTTAAATCTGAAAAGGGGGCCAACCCGTCTGTGCCTCAAGGAAGCGCTGGCAAAGCAAATGATCTGCTGGGAGCCCAACAGCGCATTCCGTTTAAACGCCTTGTGACCATTGCATTAGACCCCGGTCATGGCGGTGAAGATCCGGGGGCAATTGGTGCTCGGGGCTCTTATGAGAAACATATTGTTCTGTCCATTGCTAAACGCTTAAAGAGCAAGATCGATCAAGAAGCGTCAATGCGCCCGTTTCTAACCCGCGAGGGTGATTACTTTGTGCCACTACACCGTCGGGTCTCTAAAGCCCGCCAAGTGGAAGCTGATCTCTTTATCTCGATTCATGCCGATGCCTTCATTGAGCCCCGTGCAAGGGGGGCATCGGTCTTTGCCCTCTCGCAACAGGGGGCAACGAGCTCAACAGCGCGCTGGATGGCTAATAAAGAGAATTCCTCAGACCTAATTGGAGGCATCAACATCAAGGTCAAGGACAAGCAGGTGGCTCACCTACTTCTAGACATGTCGACCACTGCCCAGATTAATGATTCGCTAAGGGTTGGTAACTCGGTACTGCGCAATATTGGTGATTTTGCCCCCTTGCACAAGAATAAGGTCGAGCAAGCAGGCTTTGCCGTTCTCAAGGACCCGGATATTCCGTCGATTCTGATTGAGACAGCATTTATTAGTAACCCCCAAGAAGAAAAAAGGCTTAATGATGAGGGCTACCAAGAGCGTATTGCTGAGGCGATCCTAGCGGGCATTAAGGACTATTTTTCTAAGAATCCCCCCGTGGCAAGGCGTGGCTAATGGACTCACTACGGCCCCTAAAGCGGGGTTAGGAGGGCTCTGAACATCTTGCTATAATATGAGGTTTGCTAGACTAAACGTTACCAAAAGTCTTTTTTTGTCAGCAAGCAATCCAGCAAGCCTTGGATCATTATTTTGTAGTGCCATGAAAATGGGACGGTAGCTCAGTCGGTAGAGCAGCGGACTTTTAATCCGTTGGTCGCGAGTTCGAATCTCGCCCGTCCTACCAGTATATAAGGGGTCCGTACCGATCACATGGTTTACATCCGGTACCGAGCATATAGTTTACAGTTGCCGTTCACCCCAATACTTTGGGGCCAAATGGGATTTGTAGTATCCCCCTAGAGTCGTACATCTAGGAAGTTGAGTTTTCTGTTGTTTATGGCAGTATTTACAACAGGAGAATCACTATGAAAAAGTCACGATTTACAGAAACCCAGATTGTTGGGATATTAAAGGAAGCCGAAGGCGGATTACCTATGGCGGATTTGCTCCGCAGCCACGGGATTAGCGGTGCCACCTTTTACAAGTGGCGCTCTAAATACGGAGGTCTCGAGGCGTCAGAGCTCAAGCGGGTCAAAGAGCTGGAGCAGCAGCTCTCCGAATACAAAACCATGGTGGCAGAACTCAGTCACGATAACCGCGCGCTCAAGAACTTAATTGAAAAAAAGCTCTAGCGCCAACTGGTAAACGGGATGCAGTCGATTACCTGGTTGGCGAACAGGCAGTACCCATTACACGGGCGTGTGCTCATCTGGGGCTGGCTAGGTCATCGTATTACGAGCGCCCCACAAGTAGGGCTAAAGCTGATGAGCCTGTCATTGAAGTCCTCAATCAGGTGGTCGCCAAACATGGCCGCTGGGGTTTTAGATTGTGTTTTGATTGGATGCGCAACCAGGGTTACGCATGGAATCACAAGCGGGTATGGCGTATTTACAAGGAGATGGGCTTGAACTTACCCAGAAGAACTAAGAAGCGCATCCCCCAAGATGCCGAAAGTTCCGCTCATTGCGCCAACCCAGTCCAATACGATGTGGGCCTTAGTCCCACGGGATTCCCTTCGGTCACTTTATGTACGACACCTTGCATTACGGCAGACCTTTTAGAACCCTAAACGTCATCGACGAATCGAACCGCGAGATCTTGGCTATTGAAATCGATATCAGTCTGCCAGCAGCCAGAGTAGTCAGAACGCTCGAGCAATTAGAAGAAATCCACGGCCTGCCCAAATCGATACGCCTAGACAACGGGAGCGAACTACGCTCTGCCGTCTTTATGGGCTGGTGCGAAGAAAAAGGCATTGCACTCCAATTTATCCAGCCTGGTAAACCGCAACAGAATGCCTTTATTGAGCGCTTTAATAAAACCTACCGCCACGAAGTACTCAATGCCTATTTATTTGAAAACCTCAGGGAGGTGCGTGAAATTACCGAACACTGGATCACGATTTACAACGAAGAAAGACCACACAGCTCTCTTGGCAGAATACCGCCTAGAGACTACCGAGCACAAGCAGAAAACAACACTTTAGGAATGTCGGCTTGACGGGGGATACTACAAGACTACCGAGCACAAGCAGAAAACAACACTTTAGGAATGTCGGCTTGACGGGGGATACTACAGGTACAAATGAGAGTTTTAATGGCAAGTTTAGGGATGAGTGCTTGGCGATGAACTGGTTTTACAGCAGAGCGCATGCCAAAGTGATTATTGAAACCTGGCGTAAGCACTATAATTTAGTAAGGCCACACTCTAGTTTGGATTATCAAACCCCAACAGAGTTTGTCGCTGGATGGGAAAAGGAATTAACCACTGGAGCCAGAGTTTCTAGATGAAATTGGTCCGATAAAACCAGACAGGTCAGAGTGTTCATAGGCTGGTTTATCTCCATCCAAGTTCCAATCTACTAAATCGCCATTAGGTTGATAACCAGGCACTAATCTCTTCAAAGTACTCTGAATTAATTGAATATCGCAGTCTTCCAATGCCTGATTAAGTTTTTCTAGCTCTATTTGTAGTTCAGTCCAAGGCAAGAACTCTTCATTCGCCTTCATAATCTTAGGGTGATCTGTGGGCTGCGGATCATCTCCAATCAAGAGCTCTTCGTAGAGCTTTTCTCCTGGTCGTAATCCCGTTACTTCAATTTCAATATCCCCATGAGGATTTGATTCATCCTTTACCATGAGGCCAGATAGATACACCATCTTGGCTGCTAAGTCATAGATCCGTACGGGTTGCCCCATATCAAGAACAAAGACATCGCCCCCCGTAGCCATAGTGCTAGACTGAATTACCAACTGCGCTGCCTCAGGAATGGTCATAAAGTACCGCGTTACCTCAAGGTGAGTCAGTGTAATGGGGCCACCCGCCTTAATCTGAGAGCTAAAAAGGGGGGCTACAGAGCCAGAGGAACCAAGCACATTTCCAAACCGCACCATAGAGAACTGGATTGTATGACCCCCACTTACAGCAGTCTCAGTTATCGCTTGTAACACGAGTTCTGCCACACGCTTGCTAGCCCCCATCACATTTGTAGGCCTAACGGCCTTATCAGTACTAATTAAAATGAAATGGGATACACCGGTCGCTAGAGCAACTTGAGCACAGGCGAGTGTCCCAAAGACATTATTTCGAATACCTTCATCAGGATTTTGCTCTACCAGAGGAACATGCTTATATGCCGCCGCATGAAAGACAGTAGCTGGCTGATGCGCAGCAAATATTTTGAGCATCTGCCCGGCATCCCGAACTGAAGCCAAACAGGGGACAAGCTTTATTTGCGATGCCTTGTGAGAAGTAGACTTAGAATCTTTGTCTGCCGCCTCTACCACATTGCCATTTGACTGCAGGACAGTGGCCTTCTTTAACTCCTCATAAATTTGATAGAGGGCATGCTCGCTACTATCAATCAATACCAATGATCTTGGTGAAAACTTAATGATTTGTCGGCAAAGTTCGCCGCCAATAGAGCCGCCTGCTCCAGTAACCAAAACAACTTTATTTTCAATATTTTTTTTAAGCAAAAAAACATCTGGAGGAACCACCCTACGACCGAGCAAGTCGTTTATATCTAAATCATGCAAATCGGAGATTTTGACTCGGCCTGAAGCTATATCGAGTAATCCTGGCAGCGTGCGAACGCGAACTCCGCAGCCATTTAAAGATGAAATTATTTCATTTCTGCGGACTTGATTAGCCGAAGGAATGGCTAAAAGTATATCCGTGATTTCTAAATGAATCAGTACGCTTTTGATATCGGTGTTGCCATAAACCGGAACACCATTAATAGTGTTTCCCTGCAAATATTTATCGTCATCTATAAAGCCCCTGACTAGCATTTCTTTATTCAGTGATAGGGCGGCGGCAAGCTGGCGACCCGCAGACCCCGCTCCATAGATGAGCGCCCTAGGCGTTACTCGATGAAAGGACTTCTGAACATGATGAATACCACCTAACCACATTCGAACAAAGTAACGACTGCTTCCAATACCAACAAAAAATAAAATCGGCTGAATAATGCCAATGGAGCGCGGAATACCATCCACCCCAATAATGGTGAATACAATGAAAAATAGGCAAGTGTAAATGATGAAAACGCGTGCAATGGAAGTAAGCGCAGCCGAGCCCACATATCTAAAAATGGCTCGATATAAGCCAAAATAAATAAAGAGGGGCAATGAAAACCCTATGGCGGCAATTAGAACCCACCATTGATTAGCCTCTAATCCCCACCACTGATCCATACGAAGACCAAACGCTAGCCAAGCAGTCACGGCACAAATAACAATATCAAAAGCTATAACGATGGCTCTTTTATTGTTGCGAGATAAGCCTAACAATGCCTTCTTGGCGGAATTAGTTGGCATAATTTTGTAAAAATTGCATCCAATCAAGTAATTTGGATAAAAAATATCAAAAATAAAATATATATTTAAGGGCTACTCAAGAGATCTCAATAGCAATCTACGCGCATCTTCAACTTTGAGAGATTTCCCAAAAAAAATGAAAACTACCGTATAAAACACAATTAAAAAATCTACCATCAAAATGTTGCCATTCAAATAGGACTTTGAGTATAAACACTCTAGCTCAATACGATCGCAAGCTTGTAAGTTTAGCTTACCAACAACCTGTGAAATGCCTGTAATTCCAGCTGGACTGTCGAATCGCCCCTCCCATCCATTAAACTTCTTAAGAATGTCAATATTTTTTTTTGGTAAAGGTCGATTGCCTATCAAACTCATGCCATTAAAAATAATATTAATGAATTGAAGTGCCTCAACTATTTGGAGTCTTTCTAAAATTCTACCAATAGGTGTGTATACCTCACATTCTAGTGGTATATCAAGATAGCCATCCTTCATAAATCTTGCCTCTAGATCATACTTTGGATCTAATGCATCGACTCTCATTGTCCTAAATTTAAAGATTTTTATTTTTTGTTCACAGGATATGTAACGCTCTGAATTGTAGAATATGGGGCGTCCTTGAACAATCAATAGCAAAAAACAAATAAATACTAAAAAAGGAGAAAATAAAAATAGGAGAATAATTGCACAAGAAATATCAAATGCTCTCTTTATAATTCGCGAAATTTTATTCTTCAATTTAAATTCTGAATCTTTTTAACAAATTTATCTTCATACTCTTTTATCATTAGTCCGTTTATAAAAGAGGAGCCATAGCATTCAACTGCTCTTTTATTTGCCGCTGATGCTAGTCGATTTCTCAAATTAGGATCTTTAATTAATAAGTGTAATGCCTTTGTAAGCTCATTGACATTCTTTTTTGAAACCAACAGTCCAGTCTCATTTTCAACAACAGCGTCTACAAGACCAACAACTCTTGTTGCTACGGTTGGTAAACCCATTGAAGCAGCCTCAATCACAACGCTACCAAATCCCTCACGATAGCTTGGCAAACAGAAAATATCAGACATTGCTAAATACATCTCAGGACACTGGTCATATCCAATTTTGTGAATATTATTACATTCACCTATGTATTGAGTTACTAAGAGGGGTAGAACCGCCTTTATCTCATCTGGACCAACTAGTATAAGATGCAAATCTTGAATTTTATATTCAATTAAAGCTTTAAAAGCCATCACTAATTCTGCAATCCCTTTTTCATGAGTAAGGCGCCCAATAAATACTATAACAATTGCATCAGCAGATATACCGAGATTTTTTCTGAGTTCAATTTTCTGAAAATTTTTTAAGTTAAATCTTTGTAAATCGACTCCAGCAATTGATCCTAGACCTAAAACCTTAATCTGATTTTTTTTTGCAATGCCCTCAAAGATTAATAAATCTCGCTGAGATGCACTATCAGCATAAGATTGTGTGTTAAGTCTAACAATTATCCAATCACTAGCCTTAGCAATCCATCTTACGGGCCCCAATAAATCTGCCCATGGCTGACCTGCGAATGTATGCATCCGAATAGGAATGCCTGCTGCAATAGCGGCTAAAGCACACAGTAAACCCGCTTTAGAGGTTACGGAATGCACCACATCAAATTGATTGACGCGAAAATATTGATATAACTTTATTAAAGCTTGAACATCAGCAAGAAGAGAAATTTGTCTAGGTATCTCAATAGAATGAACTGAAACTCCTTTAATAGTTAAATCAGCCTCGAGAAGCTCCCCAAAGTCGGAAACAGCACTAGAAACTAAGTAAACATCATGGCCAGCCGATACCAAATCCTCAATTTGACTTTTTAAATGATGCGTAAAAAGAAACGGTACTGTTGCCACTCTACATATTTTCATCTTTTATCTAAATATTTATTTACTATTTCTTTAATTGAATTTGGAATTGGCTTCGAAAAAGTAAAGCCTAGATTTTTAATGATCTTATCTGAGGGGTAACGTGTTCTACTAACTAATGAATCAATTCTAGAACTAGTTAAAGGGCTACTCATAAACCATGATAAAAAAATAACAATAAGACGTATAAATTTTTCTGAAAAACGAATTTTAGATGGTGAAACACCTAAGTTCATGGAAATTGCTTCAACCAAAGACTCCAATGTACAGTCATAGGAAAGATTAAATACTTGATTAACTGCATTGGGCATTGTTGCACATCGAACTAAAGCCTCTACAACATCATTTACTTGAACGTATGTAGCTACAGCCCCCTTTTTTCCAATATAAAAAAAATATCGAAGTTGAATTGCTTTAATCATTTGAAAAAAATAAACAGAGCGCATATCCAAACCGATAACATTTGAAGGCCTGACAATAGAATAACTAATGTAATTAGATTCTCCAGCTTTGACTACAAGCATATCTGATGAAAGTTTAGAGATTTCATATTCGCCAAATGGGTTGAATTGAGAATTCTCGTCTATCACTCTTACTTGACTGGGATATAGCAAAGGTTTTCCATAAACACCAACACTACTAAGCTGTACCCAGTGAACCTTGCGACTTCTATAATTGTTTTGATTGTATATTGCATTTAAAAGATTTTTAGTACCATTAACATGAAGATCATTCATTAATTTAATATTGCGAATTTCACCGGCACAGTGAAAAAGAACATCACAATCTTCAACGAAGTAATTTAATGCATCTGAAGGATGAAGCAAATCACCTTTTACGACTTCAATATTGTCAGTATTGTATAAATGGTTTTGACGTGACAAGATTTTAATTGAATAGCCGAGAATCAACAACTCAGAAATTAAATGCTTACCAATAAAGCCTGAAGCACCAGTTACAGAAACTCTCAACATAAAAAATTACTCTCCAATAATTTTTTGCGACACTCCATCCTTAATGCCCAAAATAAAACCGCTGATAGGGTCAAGAGAAAAAAATTGAAGAGACTGCAAAATAGATTCAAAAAAATTGCCAATCAATAACCAAAATATGGAGATATGAGAATTTTTCCAATGAATACGCTTTTTAAAAAAAGTAATGCATTCTCTAGTTTTTCGCCTTTTTTGGGCCAATAAATTATCACGTCCAATTGGTGAACTAAAGTGTTGAAGTTTTGCATTTGGATTAATAAACAAAGAGTCTGCGTAAAAGAAAGCAACTCTAGTAGAAAATTCAATATCTTCAAGCATGTGAAACTTATTTTTTACATCAAAGGAAACATATTTAAAAATATCAATTTTCCAAGCAGAAACCCCACCTGAAATACAATTAGATTTTATAAGACTATTATCAAAATTTATATTATTATTAAAATAGTTAATCCTTAAATCTTTAAAAATACCTATGTGAAATAAATGAAATATAAATTTATAAATCCTGGTTGACACAGGATGATTAGTAACAATTCCACAACAACCAATCATATTTATATTTTGATTAAAACCAGCTTCTATTTCTCGTAAGTAATGAAGATTTAAATAAACATCATCTTCTAAAAAACATACTACATTACCAGTGCAGTATTTAAGTGATGCATGTTTAGCATCTACAAGGCTTTTAATTTTGACATCATGAATATATTTAAGGTGAACACAATTTAAAGATTTTATTATGTCTGTTATAGCTAACATACTATCGGGTGCAATACTCTGGTCAATAATTATTAACTCATCCGGCAACCTAGATTGTTCAGCTAAGCTATGAATCATATTCAATAACTCAACAGGTCTGTTCAAAGTAGGAATGATTACGCTTAATTTAAGACTGATCATTATTTAAATAGTAGATAATTATAGTTTACGAATTAATAAAAACATTATTAGACAACTAAAATAAACATGTACAGTATTTACAATCACTACTTCAGCACCAAAGCAACCTAAAAATGAATAAAAAAAATAAATTATGCAAACTCTTATTAATGAGTTATCAAAAAAACTGTAAACAAATTTTATAGTGACAGTAAAAAGGTACAAAAAAAATGGTGATAATAAACCAAAAAATATAATAAAAAAACCAAATATAGTAAAAGGCTGAGTATTTGAGGATAGGACAATTCCGGTACGATTGTATTCGCTTATAAGTGGAATATTATTTATAACATTAGGAAACATTTGTGAGGATGGATAATATGCTTCTGTAAAATATGTTCCTGGTAATAATAAATTAATAAAGTTTTTTATTACGTAGATTAATAACTCATATGATATTTGAAAATTATGAGGTTTATCGATTTCATTATAAAATATAAGCAAGAATTGATCCATTCCACCCCATGAAAATCTATAGCAGATTCTGATTAATAAATTAAATAAATCAAAAGCAAAAAAATCAACATTATGATTTTGATGAAATGCTAATCTGCTATTAACTGAAATAAAATAAATAATTGGTGAAATAATAAGAATAACTATAAATGAAGACAACTGAAAATTAATTGCTTTACTATTTGATTTAGTTTGTAAAACACATAATGGAATTATGTAAAAAAAGGTTAAAACTGAAAAAATAGCTCCTGCACTGGTGGCAGTAATCTGAACTAAAATAAAAAATACAAATATTAAAATATAAATATTTTTTGACAATATATTTTTAATGTTTGTCGAAGAAATTTTTTCAAATATAGCAATACTTGACATTAATAAAAAGGCAGTATCGTTGAATAAAAAAGATAACATTGAAAAAGTTTGAAATTCTTTTTCACCGATTCTCACCATGTTTGTATCAAGATTATTTAAATAACTGCAAATCATAACAAGCAATGACAAAAGTAAAACTTTAATTTCTAAGTTACTGACATTTATGAAATTGTATTTAACAGCCTTTATTGATATGGTACTTTGCAAGCCTAACCATATTGAAACCCAACATAGGATTAAAAATAAATATGACAACCACCTCGAATTATAGTAAATGGAGTTTTCATATATTAACTCTCCAACACTACCTCCTATTAAATAAGAATCGCCCATTAGAACTTGAAATACAACGGGAATTGAAATAAAAAATAATGTAAAAAAACTAAATGCTATTGAGAAAGGTGATTTTTTGAATGCTATTTTTTTTGAAAATATGAAAATAATTAGCAACAATAATAATGCTGTTATTACATTTAAAAAATTACTATTAGAAAAAAAACCATAAGATAAAAAAACAATCGCCGTAAGATTTAAATAATCATAAATTTTATTTAAATATTTATTAATTGTTATTATATGATCAATTTTAATAAACATTTTAAGCTACAAGCTTTTTGATCTAAAGAAAGAATTTATATAGGAAGGAATAATACAATGAGATTTAAATATAATTTCCGTATCAATATAGTTAAACATTGGAGTTCTGTTAAAAATATTACTTCTTTGAACATTAAAAATTTGTTGAGCAGTAAATATTTTTTCAGCTCCTAACTTAATTATGAAATTGTTAGTTTTGCGATCAAAACATCTTTTAGGCTGTCCAAAAGGATAGCTAAAAAAGTTTAATGAGTTTTTAAATTTAGATAATTTCTGTTGATTTACTAAATATTCAAATTGCAATTCCTCTGATGTTAAGTTCATCGCATTTTGATGATTATACAAATGATTTCCAAGATATAATTTATTATTATTACTTTCTATCAAATCCTCGTAAGACGCAAATTCACCATGATATTTACTTGTTTCTGGTAATAATTTATTGTTTAGACGAAAGTATTCATCTAAATCAGATTTATTACAATATAAATAAAGGTCTTTTTTTTGATACTTTTTTTCAAGAATTTGAACTAATAATTTTTCATATTTACATAAATAGGACACAAGACCAGACCAGCACTGCTCTCCCTCAATGGGCGCCATATTTAAAAAATATATTGCAGATATATTATGTTTTTTTAATATCTGACCTCCATTGACAAACGCCCCTTTAAACCCATCATCAAAGGTAATAACTGCTGCTGGTAGCTTATAATCACCTTCGATTAATTGGGTCGGCGTTAACACATTAAAATGTTTTTTAATAAATTTTATTTGAATTTCAAAATTTGTAGGTGTTGTATTTAAGTTATGCTCAATGCAAAACTCACTAGGATTATCACTTATTTCATGATAATTAAATATTATTAATTCCTTTTTAACTAGCAGTCTAAATAAAAATGGAATAAAAAATAAAAAACTAAAAAATTTTACGAGTAATTTCATGGGAATATAAAAATCTTATAAAAAATAAAAAAGGTTTTTAATTTTAAAATATTTAATCATTAAATAATAATTTAATATTAGTATTTATTTTAAAAAAACTTATGAATATAATGTTTACTTTATATATTATCTGAATGTCCGATCATGAACGTATGAAAATTTCTTTTATCTATATAAAGCATATCAACCGATGTATGTTTATAAATTATATTTACATCATCATAATTATATGACATAGGAAATAATTTTTTACTTATTTTACTCTTTTCTATTTCCCAATACGTTACTAAAGAATTTTGATATTCATATTTTTCTAAAATTGTACAAATAAAAGCAGACCATATATGATCATTTACCAAATAAACCCAATCACATATTGTTATTTTTTTATAATCTAATTCATAACTAATATTTAAAACACACCACCCAACTAAAACATTTGATTGCTTTAAAGTTATAATTTTATAATTATTTTCAGGTTTAGCAATATATCTCCAAATAAGCCATTTTTTATCCCTAATAATTTCAATTCTCTCATTTTTTGAATATTTACTCCATAATTCATCATACTCTACTCCTATATCTAAATTATTAGATTCTAAATAATTTAGTTCATATTTTTTTAATATAAATTTATAAGGCGCTAAAAAAAAACTATTTAATTTATTTAATAATAATCCTAAAACTTTTAAAATATTTTTATTTAATTTAAATCTTATTTTAAATAATGTTGCAGTAATAATTACTTTTTTATTTGCAGAATTTATTAATCTAAAATTCAATCTATTAATCCAACTTCGCATTGCTAAATCATTGGGGGTGCCGTAAATTCCATAAATTCCATTGTTTTCACTCCACGAAATTACTTCAGCACATAATCGACCGGCGATGCTTTTTTTTATATAGTCATTATTGTTATTAATACCCTCACTAAATGTATCGCATTCGTAATGTTTTATAGGTTTATTTGTATATATTTTTTTGCTTGTGTAACCGTCACCTAATTCTCCTACAACTACTTTTTTTCCGCACAAATTTATATATTTTAGTGTTAAAGATATTATTCCGATTGTTTTATTATTTAACTTAGCGCAAAAAATTATTCCTTTTCCAACATGAGTATTTCCACTTATTTTCCACTTTAATGACTCTTTACTCCATTGTTCTTCATTAGTTTTTTTGTACTCATCATTTAGAAAATCTACTGCTGAAACAAAATCTAAATCACTTTCACACTTAATTAAATTCCAACTATTTTTCTGATCAGTCAACACAATTTTCACTTACGTTAACAATTTATATAATTTATCTTGATCTATTGGAGCAAATAATTTTTCGCAAATTTGTCTTTGATCATGAGCAAATCTTTTATATTCATCTGGTTTTTGTAAAAAAATATAATTTAATATTGATATTAAATCGTCAATATTTTTACATTTATTAAACTTTCCACCTATCATCAGTCCATTAAATTGGTCACTTTCTAGTGTTTCAGCTAGATCCAATTGAACTACAATTTTTCCACCAAGAACTGCTTCAATTCCAGCTGATGTTGAATCGAATATGACGATATCAACTTTATTTATTTCCTCGGACAGCACACCATCGGCAATAATATAATTTATTTCAAGTTCATTTAATCGTTTTTCAGCTTCATCTTGCTCTATTTTCCAACCAAAGGGATACCTGCGTATTGAAAGCTGATATTCGCTAAAGACTCCTTTCTGTTTGGTGAGCAATTTTGAGAAGTTCATTAATTCAAAGCCATGACCAATTAAAAGTAATATTTTTTTACTTCTAGTCGTATAAGTAGTACTACTTTCTATATAACTTCTATACCTTGGACTGCCAATGGTTGTTAATATTTCAGATGGATAGCCTAGTTTTATAAATAAATCTTTTGCAATTGGGCCCGTAACTGCTATTAACGAGGGTTTAGGTATGGTTTTATTCTTGAATCCCCTCAAATACAAGTGCCCTTTTGAATATGCTGCATGTGCAAATCCAATTGATAAAATTTTATTTCCATTGTCTAGAATAGCTAAATGCATTGCTCGCTCCATTGTTTTTTCTTCATACGGATAAACAATAAAATTAGGAGACATAGTTTTTAATATTTGAGTCCATATTTCATAATGAACCAGCTCGTCAAATATTGAATTATTTATTATTAAATTATTTATGTAAAGATATTCGAATATACCTAGATTTAATTCTCTAATGTAGAATTTAAATTCATTTCGCATTAATTTTCTAAATTCTTTTCTAACATGAATAGCTGTTCGAAAAGATTTAATCAATATACTTAATTTTAAAAAATTTACTGAAAAATATATATTTTTATTAATTTCATTCAGTAATTTTTTGTGTTTATTATTGCTTAAGTCAAGGTCGCTATATAGCCATGCTAATTTTTTATCACTATTACTTTCTAAGTTCGAAAAAATTTTTCCAAAAAAATGATCCCCAGTTTTTTGAAAATTTTCAATATTTAAATTCATTGTTGTAATTAATAAATTTACTTTTGAAATCTTATTTTTTGTTGTTAATGCTAACAATACTAAAAAATATAAGAATTTTTTAACTATCTTAAGATAAAAAATTGTATTTTCACAAATAAAAATATTTTTTTTAACTAAATCAAATTTTATAAAATAATTTTCTACTATTTTTGGCGCTCCCACCACCATTATTAATTTATTTGGATTTCTTTTTTTTAACTCATAGATGGCTAAAGCATAGAATAATGATTTAAAGCTTAATTTTGTTCCATTTGACCAAATATGCATTCTCGATCCTGCACTTAATGGCCACCACTTAGTAAGCTTTATAGCTTCATTAGACAAGTTAAGGTGCCAAATATCTAATTCAACTAACCATTCTGACTCCTTTTCATTGATAATTCTTCGTAAATCGAAATTTTCCCAACCGCTAATTTCAAAAGAGTCGTAATTATAGTTACACAGTATTCCAATCCCGTGAGTTGGTAATTTTTTAGAAAATTTTATATTCTTCAAATTTTCGTCTTCATTGAACATTCTTTTAATCAAGGAATATAATTATTTTCAAGCCCATGTATTGCGGCTCTACCCATAGCAAGGATCGACTCTTGTGAGCTTCCGCCAATGTGAGGCGTTGCTAGAAAGTTATTTAGCTCTAATAATTTACTATTAACCGGTGGCTCACACTCGAAAACATCGAATGCTGCTCCCGCAATTTCTTCATTTTTTAATTTTTTATAAAGTACTTTTTCATCGACTAACCCACCTCTTGCGGTGTTTATAAGCACTGAACTTGGCCTTATTAAATCTAGTTTTTTCGAGTTCAAAATATTTTTAGTACTCAAATCAAGTGGCAAATGCAAAGTTATAACGTCTGACTGCGAAAGCAATTGATCTAAATCTGTATATTTAATTAAATTGTCTTCTTTAAATTTTTCATCTTGAAGAATATCGTGTGCCAAGATTTTACAATTGAAAGGTTCAAGTAATGCTGCTAGATCTTTACCAACATTCCCAAAACCAAGGATACCAATTGTTTTACCGGTAAGATTTTGACCAATATTCTGCTTCCAAATACCTGATTTAACTTGTTCGCTTGCTGACGGGATCTTTCTTAATAAACTTATCATCATACTTAATGCTAATTCTGATACAGACCGTTTATTGACTCCTGGTGTCCAGCCAAGCGCAATTTTATATTTTTTTAGTGCTATCAAATCAATTGCATCAAGTCCAACACCATATTTACTTATGACTTTTAATTTAGGTAACTGTGCCAATAATTTCTCATCTACCTCCTCTAAACCCACAATTGCCTTGTCACAATCATACAAAAATTCTCTTAAGTCATCTCCACTTAGCTTTAGACCTAACTCGTTATATTGCACATTTTCGTAAATAGCATTTAATTCAAAGCGTAATACTTGGTTGCTTGATAGAGATCTAGACGCTACTGATATTTTGATTTTTTTTTTGTCCATTATATAATTTTAATTTAAATTAATTGGTCTGCAATTTTAAAAATTTGATGCGTATATATCAATTGGATAATGAAATTTTATTTCTTGACAGCTAAAACTGCCGCCTGCACCCTCTAGTAAAGCCAATCCCGCCGCTACATCCCATAGCATTATTCCAAATTCTGAATATGCTTCTGCACTACCTTTAGCAACCTGTAATAGTGAAATTGATGCAGCGCCAAACATTCTAATTTTTCCATAGATACTCATCAATTCTATTTGTTTTTTTTGATTTATGCTTGACGTTAAATTAAGTCTAGATGGAATTCCAGTGCATAGAATACTTTCATTTTTATTACTTATACTTGATACTTTAATAGATTTATCCGCCAAAAAGGATCCGAAATCCCTACCGCCCCATGCTAATTCCAAGGAAGGCATCATGCAAAGTACTCCGAATATTGGGGCGTCATCTTCCCAAAGCGCAATCGATACAGAGCAAGGCCCACAATCACGTATAAAATTGATAGTCCCATCCAGTGGATCCACAATAAATGTTAGTGAATTGTTGGACTTACCTTTTATTAACCCAGATTCCTCACTGAGAATACTGATGCCTGTATGACTTAGTTTTGAGATTATATAATTATCTAAAGCAAGATCGATATCAGCCTTCATTTCTCGACTAATTTCATTGCTATATTCGTATTTTTTTAAATTTCTGAACTGCCCTAATTGTATTTTTTTTGCAGCTTCGTATGCCACATTCTTTGCTAAATATAACAGTTTATCAACTTCAGTCATCCCTCGTTGCCCGTAATAAATATGCTCCAATTAAATGATCAAGTATCATATGAATGTCTTCGGCTGGGCCGTATTCACCCTTTTCTGTGGGTATGTGAATATATTCATCCGCTATGAGTTTTAAGGCGCCACCATCGAATGCTGTGATCGAAAAAGTTTTAATTTGGTTTTTTTTTGCGTACTCGAATGCACTCAACAAGTTTTTTGAATTTCCTGATGCTGAAATACCAACAACAACATCATCTTTATTTGCCAATACCATTAACTGGCGCGTAAAGACTTCCTCATAACCATAATCGTTTGCAATAGCTGTAATTACTGAAAGATTATCGGTTAGACTCAGCGCACGAAATGGTTTTTTGTATTGATTTGTTCCAATAGCTAAATCATTGGCAAAATGACTTGCTGTAGAGGCACTTCCACCGTTTCCAATAAAGAATATATTTGACCCATTTTCACGAGCTACTAATAATGTCTGTACTAAAGAGTTAATAGAATTTAAATTCATATTATCAAATATTTTTTTTAAATAATCGAAATAAGAAAAAGAAAAATCCACAACATTTTTTGTATAAAATCTATCTATATTATTTATATTATTTACCATATATTCTTTCAGTTTTAAAAAATTTTATATATTTTCTTGTCTCAAAAAGTACTCAAGGTTTATAAGTTTCCATTCGGTTTCTCTGTTGTAGGGTAATTCAGTTTTCTTTACTCCAAGGGCATTAAATACCATATAGTCTTGTTTATTACCCAGATATCCCGCAGATTCATTTGGAAATCCGGTAAATCCTTGTTTTTTAAATAACAACTCTTTAGGATAATGCCTTAGAAATAAATTTTTTAACAGTACCTTTGTCCTTAAATTTGGGTCAACATTTTCTTTATTTATTTTTGCTGCAAGTGGTAAATTAAGAGCGAAAGTAATTATATCTTTTGAAAGAAATATACTTCGCGCCTCCACGCTCCACATCATAGACATTATATCTGAACCACGAAGGGCTACAGATGGCAACTGAAATGCAGAATCGGCATACATCATAGCAAGTGAAATTTGCTCTTCCTTTTTTTCAATAAAGCTATATGCCTTCAATGCACTCTCCCATGAGGCTGCTAACTCATTCCTAATTATTGAGGGGTCATTTTCTATAAATTCAACCTCAGGGGTTTTATAACTCATATATTGCGATGGGCTAAATTGCTCTGTTAGTTTTACTGAATCAAGATAAGTGTTATATCCCCCAAATAATTCGTCCCCACCCTCCCCGCCAAATATAATTGAGCAGCCAGCTGATCGTACTATATTTGATTGAATTGCTTGAGTTACGAAAGAGTGGGAGCACAATGGTGACCCACTTCTTTGCTGGCACCGAGGTATCTCCCCAGCGTAATCTCGTTTATCTACCTGCACAACTTGAATTTTCTTTCTTAAAACTTTCTCAAACCCTGACAGATCTGAACTTATTAAATCTTTCCCTATATTATTTACAGCAATAAAAAGTTTTGGATCACCATATGTATTTAAATAATAACTTAAGAGTGAAGAATCTACGCCCCCACTTGCTACTGCTGCAAAATTACCATTAGGTAGCATACTTCTAGTTTCATTAATTAATTTTGCATCCAACTCATCGGCTAAATCATCTAAAGTACGGGAAGAATTATTTTCAAATTGATCAGGATTTATCCAATCAGAAATAGAGTGCGAAGCTATTACCTTCCATTTTCCTTCATGTGTATTGAAACACTCTGTATACCCTGGTAGTATTTGTCTAGTCTTTAAAAAGCTGGTTCTAGAAAAATGCATAAAATGCCGAGTACAGAAGTAATCTCTTAATGCCTGCTCATCTAAAGGAATTCTTCCTACAATAGATTTAATTGCTGTTAATTCTGAGGCGATAATAATCAACTCATCGTCTTCGTAAATGTATAGGGTCTTTTCTCCTTGGGTATCCCGTACCACAAATAGCTGCCCAGTAAACTCATCTAGTAATGTATATGCATACATTCCATTTAATAATTGGGGAATTTTTTCAGGTGGTAAAACTTCGTATAAATTAACTAATATTTCAGTATCGGTAGTTTTATTATCTAAAGTTATGTGGTTTTTTAACCATTTCTCTGCTAATTCTCTGAAGTTATAAATTTCTCCATTAAAAGCAATTTTATATCTGCCATTTTTAGAGCGAGAATATTCATTTATGCGATTTAATGGCGACCCCGTCAGGGAAAGAACATTATGCCCGATAAATAAGAAATCTTTCCAAACTGAACTTACATTTAAATCCGGGCCTCTCCAGGACAAGTAACTTAATGCGCGCCTGCAAGAAGAAATATCTAATGTACGGTGTTTTTTTTGTATTACCGTTAATAATCCGCACATTATTTTTTTAAACCTGACACATTATTTTCAATATTTAATTTTGTTATTAAATCTAAAAGGCCTTCATCAACGGTATATTTCGGATGAAAATCAATTGTTTTATTTAAAAATGCAGTATCAGCTACATTGCTTGCGGGATCGCCTAAGGTACTAGAATGCTCAATAATATTAATACTATCCATCGACTTCTTTAAAAGCTTGGCAATTTTAAATATAAGATCTTTTATTGAGATACCATATCCTGTTCCGATATTAATTATTTTTTTATTGGCATGACCTGATTCCAATATTTTTATAATTGCTGATACTAAGTCCTCAACATATATTAAATCTCTAACTCTGCTCAAACTTCCCTTAACTACTACCTCATCACCATTTATGAGTTGGGTAAGCATAATATTGACAATACCTTGATCTAAGCTAGATTTATGCCCCGCACCATAAGTTGCAAAAACTCGAAGTATGGTCCAATTAAATTCAGGATAGCCTGCGCCAATTATCTTTATCCAATTTTCACAAGCTACTTTAGCTGCGCCGTAAATGGTCCCAGGGCAAAGTTGCAGTTCCTCACTCAGCCTTTCAGATTCATGATGTCCATATACAATGGAAGAACTGAGATAAATTAAACGACAGTTATTTTTAGCCGCCCAATCAATTATTTGCATACTACCTAGTGCATTTACCCTAACATCTTCAACTGGCTCCTTGAATGACTTCCCCCCCGGGTGAGCAGCAGCATGTACTATCACTTCTACCTTTTCATCCGTCAAAATCTTATGGAGATTCTCATCACAAATATCTAATTTATTAATAGGAATTTGTGAATTTGGGACATAGTCTTTTGCTCCCGGACAATCAAAAGCAATCACCCTACGGCCTAAATCATCTAAACGACGAGCGATGGCAGATCCAATTAAACCAGCCGCACCCGTAACGGCAATAATATTAGAATTCATTATTGATTCATCTTCAACTAATAAAGCTATTTTTCTTCTTTAGGAATTGGTGGACTAAACGTAATCTCCGTTGTGGAAAGCTGTCCTTCATATTTTTCTTTAAAGTAATTAACTCGACGAATTGATTCCTCATACTCCATCTTCGCGCGAGTAAGATTAAATTCTCTTGCATTTGCCAAAACTTCATTAGGCTCATTTCCAACTGTATTCATTTGAACTAACGCAATCATTCGACTATCTGGAGAGATATTATGAGATGATCCATGAACCAAGGACGTATGAAAAAATAGAGCATCACCAGGCTTAGCATCTATTATCTCTACTCCATGTTTTTCATACAATTCATTTAATTTGATGGGAGAAATCATTCTCTTGGAGAGCCCATTTATATTTATAAACGGAATATGCTCTATATAGCCATATTTATGTGTACCTGGAATTATATTTAACGCTGCATTATTAACATTATGCTTTTCTAAGAAAATCATACAGCTGACCATTTCATCCTTAGGATAACCCCGGTCCTTCCAATATACTATATCTTGATGATAATATTCGGCAGTGCCGCACCACGGCGCCTTCATATTTACTTTACTTGCCCAAAGATAAGTTTTTTCACCCATCAATAATGAGGCAATATCAATGATTACTTTGTCTTGTAAGAGTTTAGTTAAGGGATTTTTTTCTTCTTGCGGTACTGGATAGACGGCGAGCGGTACACCAGGCTCTTGCTCAGTCCAGCTTTTTGCCTTTGCGTCACTGCCTTCTTTTTTCATCCATGTAACAGCATCAGTTACGGCCTTAATCTGAAATAAATCTTTAAGAAATAGAAAGCCATTGGCATTAAAAAGTTCTATATCTATATTTTTAATAAGGTCTATTTTCATAATTGATATTTCTTTCTCCATAATGGATCTGCCCTATAAATATCACATACTAGTTGCATTGTATGCAGTGCATCGTTAGAACTTCCATTTTCAATAGGTCCGTCAGATATGATACTTTTAATAAATGCAGAAACTTCTTCATCCCACGATAAATCTTGATTGTATTTGATTATAGTTTCCTTGGGATCGCCTCGGTCATTGTCGGGATCCGCTTCAACTATTGTTAATGTTTCTGCGCCGTAACTTTTGCTTCCTGATAATATACCGCCTAGAATGAGACTACCTCGCTCGAGATTAATATCTAAATTAAATCTATGTCGCCATTGAGTTGCTGATGAATTAAGCATACCAACTACACCCTGATCGGATTTCATAATTGCATAAGCGTTATCCTCAACATCGTACCCCCAATGTTGATTTGAAACAAAGCTATAAACACTTGAAAAATTTCCTCCAAATAAACGCATCAAATCAACCATGTGAATACCCTGATCAAGTAACACCCCACCTCCCGCTATCTCCCTTTTAGTGCGCCAATCCGGCTGGTTAAATGTTATTAATTTAGATTTTCCATAAACCCCACGTAAATTTATTACCCGTCCTAATTTTCCTGAATTTAAAATCTGAAGAGCCTCTTTAACAGACTGATGATATCTATGATTAAATCCATACATTAATTTTAGTTTTTTATTTATTTTTTCTTGTGCAATTACATTGAGCAACTCATCAACATTTCTACCGGGTGGTTTTTCGCAAAATACATGTAGGCCCGCCTTTAATCCTTCTATAGTTACCTCGGCCGCCATATCGTTGCTAAGACAAACGAACAAAATGTCTAATTCATTTTTTAATAGTTGTTTGTAGTCGCTAAAGTAATTTACACCATCTTGATTTACTCCATCTCCATGAAATTGCTTGTCGCATACAGCTTCAAGCTTAAGTAAATCATGTCGTTTAATGCAATCCCTTCGCTGTTTTCCAACAACGCCATGGCCAGCAATAGCAACTTTTAACTTATTCATACTTTCAGGGCTTAACCGTTTGGTATGCCGCTATAAGTGGGTCATTTAATAAATACTTTTCAGCTTCTAATAATTCCTGAAATGTATCTACGCCAATCATCAAATTATTAGTTAGTACCATGCGGATACAGCCCCCCGTTTCAAGCACACGATTCATGTCCACTGACTCTATTTTTTCCAACAACGTTTCTTCTAATTTATTAAAGCTTAAAAGTGCATTGCGGCGAAATGCAATTATTCCAGTCTGCATGAACATAGGGTGACTTTCTATTCCGCGCCATGGTGAGGGAATTGGCTCTCTAGAAAAATAAAGGGCATTATTATTTTTGTTGAAAACAACCTTTACATTATTCTTATCTATAAACTGTTCAAGTGTTTTTAAAGATGACATCACATTAACAATATCTACCGTGGGATCTTGGAAGTTAGTCAAAGCTTCATTTATTACCTCTGGTGTTATTAGCGGCTCATCACCTTGGACCATCATTATAATATCTACAGAAGCTCCAATTTCGTCTTCGATCTTTTCTAAGGCCTCAGCAGTTCGGGTTGTTGCTCTAGTATGATTTTTATCAGTTATAACCGCGGCGCCTCCGATGCTATGAATGTAGTCAGCTATTTCTGCATCGCAAGTTGCTACGTAAGTTTTTAATAATCCTGAGGCCATTTTAGTGCGGTAATAACAATGGCCAATCATGGGGATATTATTTATCTTTGCCATAGGCTTATTTGGAAAGCGAGTTGAGGCCATTCGTGCCGGTATTATCCCAATTGCAATCATTGCTCAGCCTTTTGTTTGGCTGCCATGCCAATTCGGGCACCCACGTCTAGGATTCGCATATCTACTCCATACGCAATAAATGTATAACCTTCTTTAATTGACCTTGTAAGCAATTTAATATCGGGCTCAACTATGTGTATTCCAATTAAACAACTGTGCCGTTTGCCTGCTTCACATATTTTATTCATGGCGCGTTTAAAAAGATTATTGTTAAACTGTCCTGGGATGCCCATTGAGCATGAAAGATCATACGGCCCGATTAGAAATCCATCTACACCAGGCACAGTCAATATTTTATCAATTTGCTCAATTGCATCTATATGCTCAATTTGTACGATGACAACTGGCCCCTTGTTTTGCCACTCAAAATACTCGCTAAATTTTGTTCCATAACCCTGTGCTCTCCCCAATCCAACACCTCTAGTACCCTTTGGCTGATAACGTGTTGACGCTACTGCCAACATTGCATCTTCGTATCTATTGACCATCGGCACTATAATTCCGTGTGCACCAGCATCCATTAAGCGCTTAATTTGGTCTGGGTCATTCGATGTCAGCCTAACAAATGGAGAAACTCCACATAAATCAATAATACGTATTAATTCTCCAGCTTTTTCAATGCCAATAGTACTATGCTCCAAATCAATTACCAGCCAATCAAAACCAGCGTTAGCCAATATTTCTGCTACCGCTGGATGGCCGATGGTTAACCACGAACCTATTGTCAAAACCTTTTCTTTAATCTTAGATTTCAAGGGAATAGAAATTTTCTTATTCATCGTCTCATCCATATTCTATTTAAAATTATTAACATCATCTTTTTATTTTTTATCCACTAATACACAGATATTATGCTCTGATAAGCAATTATCAATTAATTCAGTATCAACTAGCCAAGTGGCGTTCATGACATAACTTAATGGAAAATCATCATTCAAACTATTAACTGATAGCATTTGACAAAGTACTTTTGCTTTCTTAGCTCCAGTTGCAATTATAAATATTGACTTTGCTTTTGATATTACGTGTGGCGTTATTGTTAGTCTGTTGTAAGGTTTTTTGGGTGATATTACTGGCAGCACCAAACTATTATCATCATCTCTCAAAGCATTGCTACCAGGGAAAAGTGAGGCAATGTGACCATCCTCTCCAATTCCAAACATCATAATATCGAACTGATCTGGCAATATTTTTTCGTATTTACTTGCTGCTTTTTTTTGATCTTTTGCATCTGCTTCCATCGGATAAATAGAGCAGCCAATAGTTTTTTTATTTACAAAAAGGGTCCTATTTACCATTCCATAATTACTTTCTGGATGATTGGTTGCGACACAACGCTCATCGCTAAAATAAAAATGAACTCCCTTTAATTCGGATAGCTTTGGATTTTTTCCTAACTCAAAATATAGCTTTTCTGCGGTTTTACCCCCAGTCAACATTACATTGCATATTTTTTTGTTTTTGAGTACATTCTCAATTGCATCTAGAAAATAATCTGATGCAGACTTTTCCCAATTAATAGATTTGTATGGAATAATTTTCAAATTATTTATTATTTATTATTTTTTAAATGCTACCAATTTTTAAACCGTACATATTATTTTTGTTCAAAAAAGCTAGTAATTTTTAAGTAATATTACTTCCTTAGAATCGATAATAAAAAAGTAAAAATCTATTCATTTGTGACCCTAAAATTTAGCGCGGTTATACATTTCTTGCGACTGATCTACTTACCAAAAAAATATAAAAAATTGACTTGATGTAGTGATTTACAAGCGTAACCCAAAAAAAATTTCATTACCCACAAAGGCAAAAGGGTTTAGTAAAAAAGATGAGTTCGATACTCGATTCCAAACAGTGTGAAAAATGAACTGCTTAACTTATTCAAAACTCGAACTACTTTATTTGACCTACGTAAATGTATTAGTTGAGAGAGGAATTCATCATATTTTTTTGCAAAGTGATCCGGTAGCAAACCAATCATTTTATCTACCAAATCAAATCTATTGTAAAGCAAACAAATGCTTAAATATTTCGAAATTAAATCTATATTTTCGTTCATATTCATCATATATTCTGGCGAACGAAGAAATAAAGCATCACCGTAAATACATTGCCCATAGTTATTATATGCAGTACGCTCCCATCTACTAATATTTACAAAATCAATAAATTCGAATTCAAAGCCATTTAAAAATGTGCAGATTTCACCAAAAAGTGGCTGCTTCATGTACATGGCAGCAAATTCAACTTCGATCTCCAATCCAAGTGTAGTTTTAAGTAGGTTTTGCCCTCCCTTTAATGCATTTAATTCACCGCCTTGGATATCGAGCTTAATGAAATCTGCCCTTGTTAAGTCAAGATTATCTAGCGTTGTACTATCAAGTTTTAGAGTCTCTAAAATATCAAAGCGCCGGGAATCTGGAAATAAATCTAAAAATGGTTGATTGGGTTTGAAGTGAGAAGAAGCACCGGGACTTCGGCAAAAATTAATGTCGAGTGTCCCAACAGTGTCCCAAACTGCATAGGGTATTATTTTATAATTCAAACAATTATTACTTTTTGAGTTTAAATCAAAACGTGACCTTTCATCTGGCTCAAAACCTACATAGTTTAAAAAAGGCTCAATCTGCTTCCATCTAGGCTCGATATCAAAGGCGGCACCAATATCAATTAATGTTAGACCAGTGTTATTCATTGGAAGAGTTGATAAAACGCGCAAAAGATTTCTATCCCTTTTTTTATTAAGAAATAGTTTTAACGGGCTTATTATTGACTTTACTAAATTTTTCATTTTTATCAGCTTCCCAATGTATTATATTATTACGAAATTAAGCAATTATTTTGAATTAATTTCGTTATTGCTATCGATTATCTACAATTTTAATATTAAATAAATAACTCCAACATATTAATCTGAATATTAATATTAGTTGTATTTAAACGAGATTTTATCAGCTTATTTAATCATATTAAGGTCTAAATGAGATGCCAGCTACAGAATTAAGCTGTTTAACAAAAAACCAGCGCCAAAGGAGTCTAAAATGAATAAAATTTTATTTACTTTTCCATTAATTGATATTGAAAAATGTTTGTCTATTTATATTCGCTATATGATTATTTTTCGCTCTACTAGACTTTATTTAGTAGACCATGCAATACAAGCTCTTCAGCTAGTGGAGATAAATCCAAAACTGATAAATCTAGGACATTTGCAATATCTATTAAATCAGCTTTGCCATCACAGTAGGCTAACAAATTTGATAAATTTGTTGATCTTTGATGAAGTTTTATTCCATCAATCAAAGGTGGTCTTAAGTTTCTACTTGCCAACCAAGGCTCGCCTATCGTTGTTGGCATATAAATCGCATTAGCTTCTACCACCTCAAGACATACTTTATTGATTTCATAACCGCCAAATAAGCCCTTAGAACTAATAACGTTCAAGTCATCCAAGGATGTATGGTATTCAGGGTAAGCGCCATACTTTGTTCTCATTGCAGAGCATACTGGCAAATCAACGTTTGGGTGACAGTATTGTCTCTCATCAGAACCTCTATCCTGAAAAGTGTAGGCTTTATAAGTCCTCCTTAAAACTTTTTCATATGCATGAATTACTGCCTTATCTGCCAAAGTATTGCCTTTCTTAGATGGCATATAAGAATAAGATCGATCATCACCAACACAAGTAATAACAAAACCAGCCTTTGTATTCTTTTTCATTGAAGGTAAATGCATACTCAAATATGCTACTGCTCCTATCGTTTCTGGCACAAAAATAATTCTATAAGTATATTTACGATCTTTTTTTGACGCTAGCCATTTACCTAGAAATGCCGCTACCACCATTCCCGAGACTTCATTATTTCCCATGGATGGGTGACACGTGTAGGTTGAGATTAAAATTTCGTCACTAGTACTCCCGGGAAGTATTAGTTCTCCATAAGTCATACTTCCGGGCTCTAAGGTTGAATCAATAACTACGCGATACCGCTTGTCATTGAGGGTTTTTCTCAAATTGTCTGATAAACAAAATCCCCAGCCCCTCTTATAATAAGAAGTTACATATGGTATTGCCGTTGGCATATCTTTCCTAGAATGCAAATGATTTTGCAGCTCACATAAATCAATCTCTCTATTTACTGGTTCAGAATAATTAACTACATGTAAATTCGTAGAATTAAAATCCACAACCTTAACGCCATTAAGCGTTTCTATATAAGCATCCTTAATATTCCACTCACTTGGAATCACCCAATCGAAGCATTTTTTACCTGAAGAAATTTCCTTAGATGTTAATTCAGGTATTACTGCTTTAATCAGATCATGCGATCTTCGAACTCCGTTTCCGGTAATGCTTCTACATATTGGAAATAGCTTTTTAGCTAATTCGTACATTTCATCACCACCCATAGGATATGAATCAGTAATAGTTTTATTCAACATCATTAGGATTAGATTTTAATAAATAGTACTGATCTTTACTTAGGCTATTGATCGCTACCTCGTAAACATCCTGAGCCTTAACGCAATAAATTCTGCCACTATCACACTCAACAAATCTCATTAATTGCATTTCTAATAGTCTATCCCCAAGTCTTGTGGGATATGAATGAACATTTAATTTTTCATCTCGGACGTAAAACTCATAAGTATCCGTATAAGTCTTTTCGTTTATTGTTACCTGACCAGTAAAATTTTTACTATATCGATAAGGAACCTGCATCATATGTTCAATGTGATGCACAAAAGTACAGTTATAAAAAGTGGTATTAAAAAAAATAAGGTTTACATTTAACTTATGAATCCTATCAAATACTGAATTCGGACCAAACGATGAGTTACTAATTCCTTCAAATAAATTACCAATATCAGGACCATATCCCGAAAAAGAAAAAATAGGGTGGCCGGATCGTTTTGACCTAGCCTGTTTCCTCACATAATTAGCAAAAACTCCCTGACGAGATGGAGTTAATAAGTCGTTGTAGGGCACGCCTTTGCAAAAATCCCAGTTAAAGGTAGGTACTAAAAGGTTGCCACTCGGACCAATTACTTTATTGATAGCATCATCAAGAACTTTCAGTGATGCACTCCAATCAGATTGAGCGCATAATCTTGCAATTGACGTTACGTCAGCATGAATTAAAATATTACTACCGGCAGACAAACCCAAACCACTCAAAGAATCCGATACTAACGATACTAAATGCTCCGGAGTGGGCAGCATTTAGTCCTCGAGTAAATTATTCAATTTTAATATGTTCAATATTTGCTCTACAGATGCGGCGGTCGATAGCTCATCGATTTCTGCCGCCTTACCTTCTAATATATCGTCAAGAGCTACTAATATATTAATTTGTATTAATGAATCCCATGTTGGTATGTTTAAGGATGAAGAATTATGATCAATAGTGATGTCTTTGTCATCTACTGATGCTCTCACAATTTCCAATACAGATTTTACTGAAATTTTACTCATAATTTTTACCTAGATTTCCATTATTTTAATAGTCATATTAGTTGATATAACCTGCTCTTCGTTTTGATTGTAACATTTTGCTTTAATCTTCAAGGCATTCATGGCTTTAATTTGAGACGCTACCTCGACTTCAGCACGAATGATGTCTCCCATATAAACTGGCTTTAAAAATTTAGTATTTTTTTCAAGGGCAACAACTATGGTGGATGAGGAGCCAAACGTTTCAACCAATGCGGCAGCGATTCGACTTTCCGCTACAAATCCATTGCTTACAGCACCATGAAAGCCCAGCTTTGCGGCGACAACATCTTCAAAATGAAGAGGGTTTAAATCACCACTAATTTCACCAAACTTTACATTTTCCTCATATGTAACTACCCGAGTAAATGACCCTTTAAATCCAATTTTAAAATCGTTATATTTCATATTTTTTTGGCTCTATATACTTGTATTTTCTTTGATTATTTTCACAACCGATATAAATAAACATTCCACTTTCTTGTCTCGTGGTTTCATTATAATTTTGGTTTTTTAATGTATCCTCATATTCCTCTACACTTAATTTTTTTCTAGCAGCTAAAACATTATTATAATTAAATTTAGAGGCCACTTCTATCCATGCATCGGATTTTATTCCCTCCATTAAAATTGCGCCAGAGCCAGAACCATACGAGAATAAATATATCCCGTTATTAACTTCGGGCAAAAAACTCAAATCTGACTCTAAACTACCTAGTAGCGCGAACCACAAACTTGCAGTATAGGTATTTCCAATTTTTGCAGAGAATAAATTCGACGGCGCAACTTTTTTCTCATAATGACTAAGCTTTTCTTCTTCGCTCATATTCATTAATGAACAAATCTCAGCATGAACCTTTTGTACTAGCTTTGGGTAAGGGGTATGGTATACAAATTGATTTTCAATATTTATGTTCACTTTTTTAAAGCAATTTATTGCTGCTTTAAGGTAACACTGAACTGAATACACTCCTTTTACTATTGGGTATTCCTCTCCAAGGGGCCTCCAAAAATCATAAACATTACTACTATATGTAGACAATTCTTTTATGCGCATTAGCCTTGGAGCACGAGATATTAATAGTGCAACTGCTCCAGCCCCTTGGGTCGGCTCACCTGCACTTCCCACTCCATATAACGCAATATCGGAGGCTATTATAAGTGCGTATTTCCTTGTTGAATTTGCACATATCCAGTCTAAAGCGGTAACTAAGCCATAGTTTGCGCCGGCACAAGCGTGCGTTATGTTAAACACTCTACAAGATTCACTAATACCCAATAGAGAATGTATGTGTGTTGCATCTGGTTTTGCTCTGTCAGTAGAACTCTCAGTTCCTACAATTAACAATCCTATATCTTGCGGGTCAACACCAGATTCAGCCAAGAGCCTTAAGCCAGCATTTGCTCCCATACTGACAATATCTTCGGCATATGATGGAATGCTCATTTGCTGCACACCAATCCCATCAAGATATTTTTTTTCTTCAACATTTCTTGCTCTAGCAAGCTCGTTCAGAGATAAGTACTGATTAGGTATGTAGGCCGCAATATGATCAATTCCTACGTTGTTAACATCATTCATCACCAGAACTCCACCGAATTATTGTTGCACCCCATGAGTATCCCACACCGAACCCCGCTATAAACACCTTATCCCCATTCTTGATTCTTCCCTCATCAAATGCATCCTTCAAGGCTATTGGAATAGTGGAGGAGACAGTATTACCAATATTTTCAATATTGCTGTAGACTTTTTCCTGTGAAATATTGAGTTTTCTTGAAATGTTTTCCATTACAATTTTACTTGCTTGGTGGAAGATGAAGAGATCAATATCCTCCATCTTAATGCCCGCCTCTAAGAGCGTTTGATGAACCAGTTTAGGCACGGCAGACATGGTGAACATTAAGACTTTTGCTCCATCCATATGTAAAAAAGAGTGGCCTAAGCCATTCGTACCATCGCTTTTTCTTGCGGCACTATTTGCAACTATTAAATTTTTCTCTCCAGCGCCGTCTGTTCCAAAAATAAATGGCCCTATTTCAGCGTTTGCTTTTGGAGAATGGCCAATCAATATTGCAGAAGCACCATCACTAAATATAGGCCTACACGTTCTATCATCCCGCTTTATATATTTTGTGTAAGTATCCGCACATATTAATAAAATCTTTTTGGCCATGCCCGCTTCAATCAAGGAGATGGAGGTAGCAAGCCCATATACAAAACCAGAACAACCCAAATTAATGTCAAATCCCATTAAATCAGTTTTAAGATTCAATTGATTTTGTAAAATACAAGCTGTAGTAGGAAGAATATAATCTGGGGACTGTGTAACGAATATAAGTCCATCAATTGACAATGGATCAACTTTTGTTTCATTAAATAATTTTTTGGCTGCTAAAACAGCTAAATCAAGAGCAGTTTCAGTATCACTAGCTAAGTGACGTTTTTTAATCCCAGTTTTTTCAGTAATATTTTCTAAATTCCACCCAGGATTATCGCTTATATATACTTCTGAATTTTCAGAAATTGACCCCAATTGATAACTGATTCCAAATATTTGTATAAAAAATTTATTTTTCATTTGCGTAGGAAATATACCTTTAAGAGCATTAAGAAAGAGATTCCAGCCAGAACTTTAGGGCAATTTTAGACTGTACAACCTTAATTCCATGAGCAGCAGGATCATTGGGTATCAGCAAGCCAGATGGATCGTAATATATTGATGGGATATTTAAAGCTTTAGCTATAAGCGCAGTAGATGTGTAGGGCCTTGATATTACAGCCGAAGATGACTTAATAATTTTAATAGCCGAAATAGTAGGATCTAGCAGGACAATAGATTTATTGTCAGAAATAAAATTAGAGTGCATCTTAGAATAACCTGAATGAATATGCGGTCCTAAAGTACGCTTCGCTTTCCATAATATTTTTTTATTTAGCTGTCTCCCAGTTTCTATAATATCATTCATAAACTTTATTGCATTACTATTGTTGTAGTGATTTAATACATCAAAGTATGCGCAAAAATAAATCATTTTATGGGGGGATACGTCGAAAACAGCAATATTAGTTTTTGATAAACCTAAGTCAACCTCATGATCAACATCAGATAATCCAATATAACCGAATTTTGTAAATTTTCTTTCTAGTTTATTTGATGAATTTTTTAAAAAATTCTCCTGGTAATCATCCCAGATATAATAGTTTTTCCAAGACATAGCTTCATATCCTATAGGAATATCAGCCTTATTTCTGCCTGAAATCCACTCCTCGCAGTTGGTGGAATAAAACAGTAAAGAAACTTTTGAACCTAATTTCTCTGCTTCATACGTCCAAAGTGGTCTATAAATCCATTCTGAATTGTTAAATACATATTCTGCGGCTAATTTTGTTCTGTCGGAGTAGCGTATCTGATTCGCAATTGCTGCTTGACTAAGCATTATTCCATTCCACCATCTGCCAATAATAATTTCGACACCACAATAAAATATAGCTTTGAAGCTCCAAAAAATAAAACTTAAAAGTTTTTTTCTTTCAATTGGGGGCATAAAATTACTAAGGTAGCGTATTTTTTTTCCATCTATAAAAAAATCATCTTTACACGACCCTACAGAATGACATATTATGTTTGGATAAGAATTTGAATCAATCCTATCAATAAAAGAAGATATTAAATCGTATGTTTTTGTTTTAACATTTTTTGGAATAAAATCTTGATTTAAATTAATGAAATATAAATATTCATTTTCACTCTTATTATTTTTATAAAAAAGTGAATATAATATTATTTTTATAATTTTATATATCCCGTAAAAATAATAAATAAATATATTAATATTCCAAAAAATACCTGAAATTAATAAGTTTACTTTAAAACCTTTTTTCTTTAGGAATAAGAGCCAGGATGTTGGGGCTGGAATTATTAAATTTTTGTGAATAAATTTATTTCCCAACAAAAGGAATCTATTTATTCTATAAAAATATCCCCTGCATGAAATATATTGTTTAACTATCAATTCAGCTTCATTGATTGCGCATCCAAATATACTTTTTAAATAATATTTATTTTTGATGTCAAGATCTATTTTATAAAGCTCTTTCTTTAAATTATTGAGTTTTTCAATTGATTTTTCTAATTTAGCCTTCTTATAACTTAAAAGTAATTTCTTTTTAAAGTCTAGTCCAATTAGCCACACTGCAAGATTATCAATTATATTCATTGTTTTTTTGAGTATTTAACAGCCAGCTTTAATTTTATTAGTTGAATATAGTCATTATTAATACTTTGAAATCAAAACTCTGTGGAACTGCAAGTCAAAGCAGTCTTTGATCTGTAAAACCATTGTCAGCACTGATCGCCATTTAATTTGCATCCAACTAGTGTCCAGAAAAAACACAATAAAGTGAGACCTAATTTCCTATACGAATAACTATCCGCGTTTTCGGATCTATATGTAACTACTCAACATAATCCGTTGCTATAGAGCAATCGGGTGAGTAGATATTCAGTTAATATTGTTATTACCGTTTCAATGTAACACGCAAATGACTACTTGAATTTAGTTTTTTAAGCCAGCTTTGAAAAATAGCAAGGTAGTTTTCTGGTATTGATGCAATGTTCTCAAAATATGGATCTGCGCTTGAGAGAAAATTTCGGACAATATCAATATCGAAGTTACCCGGAGTATCTACTTGTACAACTTTGAATCCTGTCCTTAAAGAAAAATGTACTATATTCATCGGTGTAAATGATTGAAGATGCATGGGTGGAAAAATTCCATGTGCTAAAGGCCGAAATTTATTGTAACCAATTGCAATATTATCAAATCCATTAGCATTAGGCGTATGAAAGTGATGCAAACCATTTTGATTCAATAAATTCTTTACTGAAATCATAAAATCATAAGGATTTTGAAGGTGCTCGATAAGCTCAAAGTGAAGCACAAGATCATATCGCTCTTTAGTATTTACTACATAACTCTCGGCACTCTCCGCGCTTAATGAAATTTCAGAATCAACACTTTTTTGAATTGCTGTTAGATCTATATCAATTCCGTGTAGTAATATTTTTTTATTTGGAAATTTCTCTCTTAACACTTCCTTTAATTCTGAGAGAAATACCCCGGAGCCACAGCCAATTTCTAATATTCGGATTAGATCAGAGTCTTTAAAATGCTCATCAATTAAATTTAATATGAATTCAATACGCTCTGAAATAATGATATTTCCAGATTTATTTCGACTTCTTAAAAGATTTCCAAATAGCGCATTGCATTTACATTCGTTGTAGTAGTAGGTAAGTGCATCCATAGCAGGGCATGGGCTTACAAACTTTGTAGTACAAAATAAACATTCCTTAACCCCATATCTATCATGAAAATTAGGCAGGCTTCTATTATCATTATTACCACATACAGGACAATCCCGCTCAAAAAAATTTTGCTTAAATTTTGAATAAACTTCGTATGAATCTTTTATACGATTCTCAAATATTTCTATAGCTTGCTCTTTTGTACGGTTTTCTTTTAGGAAATTTACGTAACGTGGAAACATCGATACCTCTTTTAAATCTTTTTTGCTCATAACTATTTATCCTATTTATAAAACTCCACTCCAAAGCATAATAAATCTTAATACTTATCTGTCTTTTGCAACGTATATCTTTACATCTACTGGTTCACCGCCATGGATGTATTTTTTTGGGATATCAAAAATCCACGTATATCCAGCCGAGATAAATGCCTTTTGTGATGCTATGTTATTTGGGAAAATGCCTGCTTCTACCCACCGTAGACCAAGATCACTAATTGCCCATCTTGTAACGGATTTGATAGATTTACCACCCACACCTTTACCCCATGACCCACGATCAAAAAGACACGCCCCGATATAAGCAGTTTTATGTCTAGATTCAATACCATGTAAACAAACTGTGCCAACATGATTTTTTGAATTCTCAAGCCAAACCCCCCAGAGAACAGAATCAGAAGATGCACAATTCAAAGAAACATAGTCACTAACACTTTCGTAGGTTTGACAATTGTATTTTACTGAATCTAGAAAAAAATTTATCTCGGGATCATTTAATCCATCAATGTATTCTTTGTGAATATCTGAGACTTTTAAAGGCCTCAAATAACCTCCATCAAAACTTAGCTTTAAATTTGGCATCATGTTTCTAGAATTTCCCAACTCAATGCCGTTCCCCGCTTTACATTTTTTCCAGCACGCTTACCAAGGAATACGTTGATATATTTTGGAGGCAATCCAAGGCCGGGACGTATTGCTCGTAAATTATCATTCGTTAATAATTCTCCTGCTGTTACATCTTTTACTAAATAAAGAGAGCGTCGATATTGAAGAGACTTTTCCTCTGCTGCTGTTGGACCATAGTTAATTCCTCCTAGTGCTTTCCATGCGCGCTCGGATTCAATAACCAGTTCAGACATTTCACTTGGTTCCATTGAAAATGAACTATCAACCCCTCCATCATCACGATTTAGGGTGAAATGCTTTTCTATAACTGATGCCCCAAGCGCAATACTGGCTACTGAAACACCAATACCCATGGTATGGTCTGATAAACCAACCTCACATTTAAACAAGTCTTGTAAATGTGGAATTGTATTTAAATTGGTATTTTCAGGGGTAGCAGGATAGGTACTAGTACATTTAAGTAAAACTAGTTCTTTGCACCCAGCATCTCTGGCTGTGCGCACCGCCTCATCTAACTCAGCTACGGAAGCCATACCAGTTGAAATAATCATTGGTTTACCTTTAGAAGCAACCTTGCGTATTAAAGGTAAGTCCGTGTTTTCAAAAGAAGCAATCTTGTAGCATGGCACATCTAAGCTCTCTAAAAAATCAACGGATGTATCATCGAAAGGGGTACTAAAGGGTATCATCCCCAATGACCGAGCCTTTTCAAATATAGGTTGGTGCCACTCCCAAGGGGTGCTTGCCTCACCATATAGTTTATAGAGAGAGGTTCCTTGCCACAGGCTATTCTTATCGATGATTCGAAATTCCCGCTCATCCAAATCCAGTGTCATGGTATCTGGAGTGTATGTCTGAATCTTTAGCGCATGGGCACCAGTTCGCGCTGCAGCTTCTACTATCTCTAAAGCGCGTTCCAATGATTGATTGTGATTTCCGGACATTTCAGCAATTACAAAAGGTGGCTGGTGACAACCAATTTTCCTACCTGCGATATTTATCATTTAATAATCTCACTCTCTTTTATTCATCGAAAATTGCAGCTTCCTGAATTCTGACTATAATTTTATTTTCAGGTACTGGCGAATAAATAATCTTCTTCCCCTCAGCCTCTTCTATTGCCCAAAGAAGATCCCTAAAACCGAGCCGATGTCTCATCAGTACTGTGGAAGAAAATCTAGGGTTAATTTCAAAAACGCGTGGCCCTTGATCTGTTACTCGCAATTGTATATTCATTGCACCTTTGAGATTAAGACCATTAGCTATTCGCTCACACATCAACGTGATTTCTTTATTGCTAATTATCTTGGCCCACCCAGTAAATCCACCCGTTAGTCGTCTCAGCATCAAAAGACTGTAAACAGCACCATCAGACCCTCTATATACCGCACAAGTCACCTCGCGATCTGCTGGCTCAAGCATTTTTTGAAATATTGCATTAGGATAGCGTTTGCGAAAGTAGGTTGCATCCTCATCGTTCTGGATCTCAAATACTGCCCTAGATCCAGATCCGCTTCTATTTTTCAAGATGCAGGGGTAATCCAAGGGGTCACCATCTTTAACAGGTATTGTCCACGGAGCTGGCAACCCCAATTCTTCTATCGCTTTCATAGTAGCCAGTTTATCCAGCCCTGCAGCTAAAACCTCTTTGCCAGCAGTTATCCATTTAACCCCTGGAAAAAGAGAGTGAAAGGAAGATTGCAGAATACTTAACTCTGGCTCGGTCATTGGCACAAAAATTCCAACATGGTATTTTTCTATGATTAGCTCAATAGCCGATAAATAATTAGGATCAGATGCACTCGGAATCGTCTCATAAAAATCCACGAAAAGGCTACCCCCATGCTGCAAATGGATGTCTACGCCAACTAAACATAAATCTTTTCGACATTCACGCAAAATCGTGGCGACGCCTTGAGAAATGTCACCGCCAATGCCCGTAATTAATACCACGTTGTTCATATGCGCTCCAGAACATTGGCTAAGTAAGGTAAATTTGGATGTCGTTCCTTGCACTCTCTAATTAAATCAGTCACATCATACGATTCACATCTAAATTCGATGGAACGAGTTTCAGTATCAAAAATCGCCCAATGCGCCCCTGGAACTCTATTTCTAGGTTGCCCTACAGATCCTGGGTTTACAAGGCAAGTACTTCCGATCATAAATTGCATTGGATAATGGGTATGCCCCAACACAACTAAGTCGTAATGACCATTGGCACATTTTGTAAATAGTGTGCTTTCTGAATTAGGATATACATACTGATCAAAATCCCATGGCGAACCATGACAAAGTAAAATTTTAATACCATCAAATGAAAGATTTAGTGGGTGCTTTAATTCACACAGTCTATCAATTTGCTCTGGACTCAACTGTTCAAAAGCAACGCGAAGGCCAGTTCCATAACGTGCATCGACTGACTGTAAGTAATTGGGATCTTTACGTGCGGTTTTTAACATCTCCTCGTGATTTCCACGCACAATTTCTACATCCCATTCTTGCAGCAATTCAACTACCTCTAAAGGAGAAAAATAATAACCAACTAGATCACCGGTAATGAGCAGCTTTTCAATATTTTCTCCAGTGGCCGCATCAAGCACGGCACGCAGCGCCTGAATATTTCCGTGAATATCGCCCATTAATGCAAGTTTCATTTAGCCATACTCTTGATATCTACTAACGCGTCATGAAAACTTCGCGAGCTTGGCAAGAGCGCGGATGATTCAATTATCTGATCAGATGATTCTTCACCATTCTTTGAAATTGGATGCTGTCCAGGTAAAAAAACATCGCAAACTCCTTCCAGCATTTGAGCCACCGATAAAACCTCACTACCAGCTAAAAAATGAATTCCTTGAATTTGATGGTCAAGCGCATAAACTATTGACCGACCGACATCCTTAACATAAATATAATTCCTTAAGGCCTTTCCAGAATTAATTCGAGAGGGCAAAACCCCACTGATTGCGCTATTTATAGCTTGATTTAACCCCAAATGCGAGGGTCCCATATAGCCAAAAGTGCCTGCAATTCTCAAAATACAGGCCCTAACATTTGAGGCCAGGATGAGCTCTTCCCCTAAAAATTTGCTTTTTGAATATGGGGTATCAGGATGTACCGATGAGTCATTGTCAATATACTCGTTCCTTGCGCCACATACAAGAGCTGCTGACGAAAACATAAGAAAGGAATTCCATTTTGCAGCCAACAGAGCCAGAAAGCCTGTTGACAATATATTTGGCATATACATGTCAGCCTCAGAAGCATTGTCATTCCACCCAACATGTGCTCCAAGATGCACTATCGCATCGAATCTTACTTCATGACCCAACGATAGCAATGATTCTGGATTATTTAAATCAAGTCCAATGAAACCCTCTCCTAATATTTTTTGACTTGATCGAATTCCTTTGGTTACCACCCATCCAGCACTTTCCAATTCAGCCACTACTACTCGCCCAATAAAACCATTGGCTCCAGTTACTAAAACGGTTTTTCTGCTAGACATCATCACCTTTTGCAACACTGAGGAATGCAGTGATATCCCGACCTAATCCAAGTTTTGCAGCAGATGACCAAAAACTTATAACATCTTCTAACAAATTTTCATGGATCATGTTTTCAATTTCAATACGTGCCTTGTGAGCAGCCTTTCCGACCGGCTGATTGCGAACATAATTTGATTCAGGATGAAAAAGAAACCAATCTATTGGAAAATCTCCAAGCAACTCAACGCATTTCCAGTTTGTGGCATTTGCAATATTTTTTAAACTTGATTGATCAAAATAACTTAAATGATCGGGGGGGGCCACCCAAAATGGAGTGTCAATATGCGCCAGTGAAAGGGCTGCTTGCTGTGTAATTGAAAAGTCATTAGGCACCGTTACAACCAAAAATCCGTCAGGCGCCACTAATTTTTGAAGTGACTTTAGAAGATTTAGTGGATCAAGAACATGCTCCAATACATTCTGGAGCCAAATAACCTCATAAGTTTTATTACCAAGTATCTCTTCTTCTAGAAGCTGAAAGATATCACCCGTAACCAATGCATCTAAACTACTGGGGTTCTTTGATTGAACACCTGCAGAACTAAAATCAAACCCCTTTACTATCCAGCCAAGCTTGCGAAAGAAGGTTAATGCATACCCCTCTCCGCAGCCAACATCCAAGAATCTCTTTTGTTTTTCGGTTGATGGCAAGTATTTTTCTAGAACGCCCCAGCGTTGTTCCAGCTTAGTATTGAAATAAGCTAGCTCCGACCCCGAATATTCCAATTCATAACTACCATTAGCTTCTTGGTAATATTTTTTGGAGTAATAGTCTTGTAATTCCTCTTTAGAGGGTTTATTCAAAATCTCCCAATAGCCTAGAGGATGTTTTTTTAGTTTCGAATCATTCATACTAATAATTTGATATAGGATTACGTTTGGGCAGTATAGTTATTAAGAGCTTCGCACGATAATTTTTTCATTACATCAACCACGGAATATTTTCCTATTCCGCCGACTAAATTAATACCGGAAGTAGACATTGATTTTAAGTAAGCAGGATTAGCAATAAGTTTCAAAATCGCAGTCGCATATTTATCGGGACTAAGCATCTCAGCCCTACCAAGATAATCAATTACACCTAATGAAGCAACATCTTCAGTTGTCTCAATCTGATTAAGTGCCACTACAGAAGTGATTGATGGCAAGCCGAGATAGCATCGCTCCCATATAGATGAGCCCCCGGCTCCAATTCCAAGATCCGCCCTTGAGATTAGCTCAGACATATTTGATACATCGCAGTAATAATTAACACCCTTTATCTCATTACACATGCTGTAAATTGTTTGACGATGAGGATTAGCTCCGCCTACTACAACATCCACACTAACTCGTTCTAGAGCCATCTGACTTAAAGCAATCAGTATTTTTTTAGTTTCGTTCGTTGGATCACTACCCCCAAAAAAAATCAAGATTTTTTTGATTTCACCAGATCTTACATTTAGATTTTTTTTAGTTTCAATAAATTCTTGCCTTAGTAAGACATAATTGGGCCCGAGTAAAGAAACGCAATGAGTTGGTAACAAATCTTGATATCGCTTATCAGGATTGTTATAGTAGTTTTGATCGAGCAACAAGTCACAGTTATGACGTCTATTTGCCAAATCATCTATAACCATTAATCTATTGCAAATTGGCTTAACTAACACCTCCCAATTTACACTTAGATCGTAATGATCAACCACTATCCAGTCAAAATATTGTCCAGATACCGCTGCAATAGTTTGCTCAGCATCAAATCCCTCATTTAAGTACGAGGAATTCTGAGCTCTTAAGTTGATTACTTCATTGGAACCCTCTAAGGCACCTGTTGGGCTGTGACATTCAATACTATAAACAAAAAAACCTCGGTCTTGAATTTTTTTAATCAGATTGCCCTGATTATTTCTGCATACAAAAGTACAGTCAACTCCTTGATTTTTTAATTCTTCAGCCAAGACCATACAGCGCATAATATGACCAGCCCCAATTTCAATTGAGGCATCAGCACGAAATAGAATCTTCATAGTTTTTATTAAGGCTATTAAATCTTTGCGCGAAATACAGGCTTCGCCGGACGACCAATCAACAAAGACTCAGTTGTGCCCGTGTCAATCGCCGTCTTGTATATTGCGCACGATTCATCAAATGCTATTGCTATGTGATCCATCTCGGATTGCTGATGGGACCATGTGGGATAAAACAATCCTTGGAATAAAACGCCTCGCGCGATCATTTCCTGCATCATTAAGGTGCGATAAAAATCATCAGCTTGACCTCGGGAATTAAAACAGGAGACTATAAATAGGCATGGATATCCCAGTATTTTAAGAAAATCTTCTAAATGATGTTTTTTAATAATTTGTTCAAGCCGCATCTTTAAAGCTTCCCCTCTTGCCCAATTGCTCTCGATCATATTATGGGTTTTGAAAGCTTCTATAGTCGCAAGCATTGCCGCAAGGCCAGTAGACTCAGCTCCATGGGTGGAAGAAATCAAAAATAATTTATCGCCACCTTCCGCTCTTATGCCACCGAGCTCCATAATTTCAGCTCGTCCTGTTAATGCACAAGCTGAAAATCCGTTGGCAATTCCTTTGCCCCAAGTGGACATATCTGCCTTTACTCCAAAATAATTATGGGCGCCGGTCATACTCCATTTAAACCCAGATACCATTTCATCTAATATCAAAAGAACGCCATGCTCCCTACATAAATCAGCAACTTTATGCAAAAAATGATCCTTAGGTGGATCAAACTTAACCGGCTCCATAATTAAGCAGGCAATGTCTTTGCCTTCATTTTTTAGCAAAAGCTCAACCGACTCTAAATTGTTATAGCTAAAGAGCGCCGTCATTGATCTTACTTGCTCCGGAATCCCTGCATCGCACGGCGTGGTACTAATAAACCAGTCATCAAAACTAAAAAAATTATGCTCTCTAGCAATGGCTACTTTATTTCGCTTGGTATAGGCACGCGCCAACTTTACTGCGGCAGTGACCACGGTAGATCCATTCTTGGCAAATTTGACCATATCCCCAGATTGCACGGTATCTAAAAATACCTCTGCCGCCTTTAGCTCCATGCTTGCCGGCCTTTGAAAATTTGTCCCCTTGTAGGCAGCTTCACTTACAGCCTGAGCAACTGGCTCATATCCGTGCCCGATGCAAACTGAGGTTAATCCCATACTGCAATCAATAAACTCATTTCCATCAAGATCCCAAATATGAGCCCCTTTTCCATATTCGATCGCAGAGGGTGCATTAATGGGAAATTGATCATCACCCTTTGAATAGGTATGTGATCCCCCCGGAATTAAGTCATTAATCCGAGGGGAAAATTCTTTGGATTGATTAAAGTTGGTAATTTTTTTCATATTTCATAAGAAGAATGTAAATCAATTAATAAAGTTCTATCGATACATTGTGGAGTAACCTAGCTCTGTATGTGGATAAGTCAATTCAATGAGGTGGGGGTTCTCATCTAAAAATTTCACTATTTTCTCAATTGGTATAAGCGGAGCTTGATCTTTAAATTGGGCATACACTTTCCTGCATAACACCAAATCCTCTGGATTGTCGACTGTCAATCTAAGATCTTTTCTAACCAATCTAGTTGGCGCAGCGAGTTTAAAAATTATATAATCCTCTGGATGCTCTCGAATATAAAGGGTACAAAGCTCGGAACGGTGTTGCTCGCCCCCTTTTTCGTGAGACTCTTTGAGCGCCTGCAAAGAGATTATTTCAAAGCCACACCCGTCAATCACATCATCCATAAAGGTTGCGTCAGCATTGCTTTCTTGATGGGCTTTCCAAGCCGCCTCTACAGGCTCAAAAAATAGAAACGGTGATTCGCTTGTGACTCGAAAAATATCAGTAGCTTTAGCTAAAATACCACATGAAACCAGCCTAGATAAGACATCTATTTCATCTCCGATTACATAACGCAGACCTTTTTCTTTGGCAATATGAATAAATACTTCATTCTCAACACCCTGAGAGATTCCCAAGACAATCTCATCGATACATTTAATTGATTGCAAACAAGAAATAATATTATCGATTATTCGTGTATTACTCTCTACATCTAAATTTTGGACTGGTTTGCCATAAAGACGTGAGCCTTGATTTCTACATGCAATAGCAGCGATTAGGCGTCTTTTCATTGGTCAGTCAAAATGGTCTAATGTTATTGGTACGTTTACTAAAATCGGCTTCTTCAATAGTTTCCTATAGACCGCACTGATATCAGTGACAGGCTGATCAGTAGAAGTTCTTTTAAGCATCAGATCGAAAGGAGTAATCACAGTCCCAATTTCAAGATTTTTACTAGCAATTACATGACGGCGAATTTTTTTTCTGTATTCAAGTTCGCTAATACTCATACTAAAATCTTCAACAGGACTTGATTCCCCCATTGCAGAGTAGCACCCTCGCATTGTATGAGTAAATTCCATAAATTCATCGGGATTTAAAGCCGACTCATGATCCTCTAATTTCATCACCCTGCCTAGTGTCAAATGCTTTTCTAATGTTGTAGCGCCAGCACCTATGGCAACAGCCGCTAATGCATAGCTTAGCGGGCTATTTTGATCTGCGTGATCTGCAAATCCAACCGTCACCCTCTGACTAGAGCTTTTAAATCTATTAACTATCAACGCCACTCTAGATATTTGATTATCTGCAGTGAGGGTTGGGTATCCTTGGAACCCGAGAAGAATAATTACTTGCTTATTTGATAATATTTCTAGAGCCGTATCTAACTCTGCAAGATGAGCCCCTCCGGCACCTAATAGCACCTTTTCTATAGAGCTTAGGGCTACTTCATGTAGCAAACCAATATTCGCAATATCTGTGCCATGCAACTTGATAGTTTTTACGCCAAGCTGCTCCGATAAACGTAGGCTCTGAATGCCAAATATATCGAGCTGCAGCTCAATTCCAAGATCTGAGGCCAGATTCGATAAATCTCGCCATACATCATTGGGCATTTCAAGAGATTTAAACAATTGATAATGTTCATAATCGGGCGTAGCCAATTCATCAGCGTATACCAACTGGAATTTTGCAGCGTTAGCGCCAGCTGTAGCAGCTGCCTTAATTAACAGGCGGGCCTGCTCTGGTCTGCCTTCAAATCCCTGTGCTAGTTCGGCGATAATTTCAATAGACATTTTTTTGAATTCTTTCACAAAATAATTATAGTTAATAACAATTAATAGCGCCTTAATTTTAAAGATGGTAATTCCATTAATTTATAGCTAATTGTTGCAATCACTATAGTGATAAATAATATAAATACGGAAACATAAAAAGGCTGAATTTGGATATCATCTATAAATCTCATCCATAAGGGGTGCCACGCATATATTCCATACGAAATGGAACCCAAAAAACCAAATACTAAATATATTTTATTGTTACTAGCAGCCTTATCAATACTTCCATGTGCGATTATTAGGGACAATATCAAAGCATCAATTAATAGAATTCCAATAGGCGACCAATAAATTGCCACATTTTTATGATATAGGTAATTGGTCAATGCTAGGAGGAAAATGCTCACGAAGATACCAAGCGCCAAGCGAAAGGTGCTTGGTCTATATTTAGAAACTAAAAAACACCCCACTATTCCAATAAAAAATGGGGAAGATTAGAAATTATATTTCTACCGTCGTAATTCCACCCATATTTAATTACTAAAAAATCTTGTAGTCCAACTAGGGCTAAATAAAATAGAAATCCGCCTATTAAAATTTGCCTCTTACTTAAGATGACAAATGGTAAACACAATGCAGGAGCAATCAAATAAAAATGAATTTCCACTCCAAGCGTCCAAAAAACTCCATTTAAAATATAACTGTGATTAAACTGTAATCCCAATATTTGAGAATGCAAATTTTTAAGTCCCAGTGGATTAACTCCACTCAATGAATATTCTATTGCCCATGCAATCAATGAAATGCAAATATATAAAGGATAAATCCTAAGAATGCGATTGATACAAAAATTTTTCAAGCCATTAAAGCTATATGAGTATTTCTGATGGATAAATCCATAACAAATTACATAACCTGATATTCCAAAAAAGATCCAGACCGCCGTTCTGCCAGGTATATTCAAAAGCGGCGAAAAGTCATTGACATGGTACGCCCCAAACCCATGCCAAAAGACAACAAAGATAGCGGCCAGCCCTCGAATAATAAGCAGTAAATCCATTATTTATTTCTCGCGATGCTCCAGTAATTCATTATGTTATTTTTTGACTTAATCGTGGCCAATTAGCCGGATTAATTAAATCTAAATCATTAGATTGAAACTCATCGGGAATAACTAGAGCGGGTCTTTGCATCCCATCCACAATATCTATTAGCTGATTTTTACTTTCCACTCCAACTAGTATACGGTCAATTTGAGGAAAGGAATCAGCAAAACCAAGGCACGCTTGCAAAGCCGTTACATGATTATCCCGCAACCATTCGTCCCACCTGTTCCAAAATGGTGACCAGCGATCAAATTGATTGGGTCTTTCATCTTGCTGCATTAAAAGCAACCCTTGTAGAAAAATGGATCGAACATGCAACTCCATCCCCAAAGATTTTAAGCGAGATGCCCAGCCAGATAATATTATCCTCTGATCGAATGGGCTAAAAGGGGCCTGCACTAAATCAAAACTAAAACTTGGAAGAATCGCTTCGAGCGATGCTGGGTCATATACAGAGATGCCTATTTTATGAACAAACCCCTCTGTCCTAACTCGCTCTAAAGCACGATATAAGGCATCCCCATTTTTTTCCTGTAATTGTTCTGGTCGATGCAATAGCAGTCCATAAATACGCCCTACACCCAGTCTTTGCAAAGAGTCGCAGACTAGAGCTTGAACTTCTTCATAGATGTTGCTGGCATCACTTGCAAATGCTGGGAGCTTAGAGATAATCTGCCAATTAGAGACCCCAATTCGTCCAAGACGCTCTTCGCAGTCTCCATACGCAATGGCAGTATCAAGAGTGTTAATGCCATGACCACTGGCGATCTGCAATATTTCTTTAATCTCAACTTCGCTGGGCTGCCCTACTCTGTTAGCTACTCCATATTGCATCCCAAACTGAGCAGTTCCCAAGGCTAGCTTCACCCCACTAAATCCTTTAAAACGCGTACAATTTTTTCTTGCTGAGTATCTGTTAAATCATAAAATAAGGGTATGCTTATCGCCTCTTTATAATAATTAATCGCATTAGTAAAATCTTCTGGATTTATTCCTAGCTTTTGGTAATAAGGTTGCATTGGAACTGGTATGTAATGCACCTGACTACCGATGCCTTGATCTTTTAAATTTTTCATTAATTCCACTCTATTTGTGCCAAGGGAATTAAAATCAATTCTAAGAACATAAAGGTGATGTCCGCTGAGGTCGCGTCCCATAGACTGTGCGGGACGGCAATTTCTAAATGCGATAAATGCCTCATCATATTTTTTTGCTAAAGTACGGCGACGTGATATGAATTGATCTAATTTTTTTAACTGAGAGAGCGCAAGTGCACTTTGCATCTCCGTGATTCGGTAGTGAAAGCCCAATACCTGCATTTCATAATACCAAGGATTTACCTCCCCATTCGTTTGGGCCTGAGAGGGTATTTCTAGAACGTCATCTAACTTATTGATCCCATGACTGCGAAAACGCAATAGCTTACGATAAGTTGACTCATCATTTGTAGTAATCACCCCCCCTTCACCGGCAGCTATCGCCTTAACTGGGTGGAATGAAAAAACCGTCATAAGAGAGTGTCGGCAAGAGCCTACTCTGCCTCCCTCAGGATAACTTGCACCCAAAGCGTGTGCGGCATCTTCAATAACGACTGCTCCCGCATTATCAGCAAGCAACTTGATGGCAGGCATGTCACATGGCAAACCCGCAAAGTGAACCGGTATAACAGCTTTAGTGTTGGGATTATTAGCTAAGGATATTTTTAATGATACAAGTGACATATTGATCGTTTGAGGATCAATATCAGCAAACGCAACATTACCGCCAGCATATTTACCGGCATTTGCACTGGCAACAAAGGTGATTGGGCTTGTGATTAAAGTGGAACCAGGACCAACGCCGGCGGCCAATGCAGCAAGATGTAAGCCGGCTGTTGCACTAGATACAGCTACTGCATATCTGGCGTCAACATACGCTGCAATTTCATGCTCAAATTGCTCGATGATGGGACCTTGAGTTAGTATGCCGCTTCTTAAAACGTTAACAACGGCTTGAATATCTTCTTCATCAATATGATGCTTGCCATAAGGGATCATAGTTTTTCTAGCTCCATTTTCATGCCATTTTCTTCTTGCTGGCGCAATCGAGCAAGATGATCATTGGTAACGCCGAAATCTCTTCCCAAAAAACCAACTGCTTTTTTATTACTCAAACTCATATCCAAGGGCCTCTTTACCAGTGATTGCAGCTTAGAAATCTGTGTAGCCTTGATTAGACCCTCATCAAGACCAAACTCTTTAGCCAACCTTAGCCCAAAATCATACTTAGAAAGGCGTTGGCTGCCGACAATGTTGAACACTCCCTTCGCGCTCAGGGCCATTAAGTCGTATGTCGCCTGCGCTAGAGTCTCTGCCAAAATCGGAGTATAGAAAACATCATCAAATAATTCTAATTTTTTTCCAGCCCGAAGCGCACGAATGATGAAATCACTTAAAGACTGGCGATAACTTGTACCCCAACCATAAAAATTCGTTCGAATTACAAGGGCATCTGAGTTTTCTTCGAGAACCCTTAGCTCAGCTTCAGCTTTGGTGCGACCGTAGATATTGAGTGGGGAGATTTGAAAATCTTCATCAGCCAATGCATCATTTCCAGAAAATAAGTGGTCGGTAGAAATATGCACTAATGGTATTTCATACATGGCACATACTTTCGCCATATTGATAGCCAAGGTTACATTTAATTCTCTCGCCAGAGTAGGATTAGATTCACAATTTTCTATGCTAGTAAGTCCTGCTGCATGAATAACAAATTGAGGTTGAATAACTTCTATTTGTTTAATCAGATTATTTAATGAATGTAAATTGACCTGAACAGCCAAAGCCCCATCAAGACTTACCTGTCGGTTGTGTAACCCTAAAATGATGTGCTGCCTATCTCTAAGAGCGCAAGCCCAATTTAACGCAAGTAATCCAGAGCCGCCAGTAATAAGAGTCTTGGGCTGCATAAATATTAAATTGAACCAATCTTATTTCTATTTAAATCAATCCAACTCCTAAGATCTTCAACTGGCATCCAATTTACATTATTTTCTGATGTGTAGGTAAAGCCGTCGACTACTTTAGTTCCGTCTTTTATTCTTGAAGTGTCAAGAGACCATCCATGAATCATTGGCAGTATCTTATAGTGCTCCTTATACTCGTAGGTATTAGGAGCATCTTCCATGCCAATCATCTGCTCATGAATTTTCTCGCCTGGTCTAATGCCAATAATTTTATGACTAGCTTCTGGGGAAACAGCCTTCGCAATATCTTTAATTGACATTGATGGAATTTTTTTGACATAAATTTCCCCCCCTTGCATGTCGTCAAAGGCATGCCAAACAAGCTCTACACCTTGCTCCAGAGTAATCATAAAACGCGTCATGCGCATATCTGTAATTGGCAATACTCCTGATCCTGCACTAGACATAAAAAATGGGATTACCGAGCCCCTAGAGCCCATGACATTGCCATAGCGCACCACCGAGAATCTTGTGTCATGAATACCAGCATATGCGTTAGCGGCTACAAATAACTTATCTGATGCTAACTTTGTAGCGCCGTATAAATTGATTGGATTGCTCGCTTTGTCTGTAGACAAGGCGACTACTCGTTTTATCCCTCGATCAATACAGACATCAATTAAATTCATTGCGCCATTAATATTGGTTTTGACACACTCAAATGGGTTGTATTCAGCCGTAGGAACAATCTTTGTGGCAGCAGCATGTACTACATAATCAATGCCATCTAATGCGCGAGCCAATCTTTCCCTGTCCCGCACATCGCCAATCATAAAAACTACCCTGGGATCACCGGCATATTTTTGCGCCATATCCCACTGTTTCATTTCATCGCGAGAATAAATAACCAATCGCTTAGGTTTATATTTTTCCAATGTCATTGGTACAAAAGTATTTCCAAAGGATCCTGTACCACCTGTAATAAGAATAGATGAATTTTTTAACATGGTATTTTTATGAATAAATTAATGAGGAGTACTCAACAGATCTGAATAACTACAAATACTTTCTATGCGGCCATGGTTAAGTTTAACAATCTGAGAGCAATTTCTTAATGTTGTGATGCGATGTGCAATGATTAAGATTGTCAGGTTTGGACTTAGATTATCTATTTCTGCCATGACCGCTTCTTCGGTTTGATTATCTAAGGCGCTGGTTGCCTCATCTAGAATAATCACATCCGCCTGTTTATACAATGCCCGGGCAATACCAATACGTTGGCGCTGGCCGCCTGACAAACGAATTCCGCGCTCGCCCACCATTGTTTGGTAACCATTCGGCCAATCCTGTATGTTCTGAGCAATATGAGCCTGCATAGCTGATTGCATAACTTTTTTACGGTCAATGAGGTTTTTGGGTACACCAAATGCAATATTTTCCTCAATAGTTCCATCGGACAAGAATATCGCTTGTGGGACATGTGCAATGTGGGAATGCCAAGATCGTTGATTTTTTTGGGTAATGCTCTTTCCATCTACTTCTAGGTTGCCACTGGTTGGCGTCAACAAACCCATAATTACATCTAACAAAGTACTTTTACCGCTTCCAGTAACACCAATGAAACCAACCCTGCTACCTTTGGCAATTATTAAATTAAGATCTTGTAATACCCACGGCGTATTTTTGCTGTAGCGAAAACTCAATTGATTTAAAGAAATTTTGTTATTAAAATCAAGGTGGTTTAAAGAAATTTTTTGGATGTGATTAGGAAGTGGTTGATCTAATAGATCTAGCGTATCTTGCAGTGATGCTTGCCCGCCTTGAATGCTGGACCATGAGGCATATCCTTGTTGCATTACTGGGAGCAAGCGCTGAGCACTCAAAGCAAGCACTCCCAATACCGGAATTACTTTTGCAACTCCATCTGATTCTTGAGTTAAGGTATATGCCAAAGATGCTATTAGCACCATACCCAATGCCTCCATGCCATAGCGCGGACTTTGCGCTAAAAATTGATTACTTCCTTGCGCTTGGCGTAATTGCAAATCTGCCTTACGATACGTTTGGCAATACACCTCTTGGCTACCGTCGATCAATACATCCCGAATTCCCCCCAATCCCTCCTGCAAGGATTTAATTACTTGGGTAGATTCAACAGCAATGTTTTGACTATTTTTGGTTTTTTGTTTACGCGTAAACCAGGTTATAAAACCATACAACAAACTAAACCCTATAAAAGAGATTATTGCGATACCTGGATCCAAATAAAGTAAGGCGCACAAAATACTAATTAACATCACGCCCGAGCTAAGCAGATTTAGTGCTGGCAGGATTGTGCTGTAAATAACACCATTAGCCTTAACCGAAATGCCAGCAATCACCTCGCTGCTGTTTCTAGAAACATGAACAGAGTAAGGTTGATATAAAGTACGTCGATAAATCCCGATACTAAGATCGGAGCCTGTAACAAATGAGAGTCGCGTACTAACCCACAACAACAGCAAACGTGCCGCTCCAGCTAAAAGAGCTGCTATGCAAAAAAATATTGCCAGTGGAAGAAGTAGTTCTTGAGGAGAACTAAGTCCAATTAATTTTATAAAAGGTTGCGCAAGAGTTGCATGAAAGACCTTTTCTGGCATCGTTAATGCGCCTAAAAAGGGCAATACACTACCAATGCTTACAATTTCTAAAAATGAACACAAAACAATCAATATAAACAAACAATAAAATTGTTTGCGCCGTCGATTGCTAATATGTTGCCATAACCTGCGCAATAATGTGGTCAGAGGGTGCATAGGAGGACTTAACAATGGGCCATTCTCTAAGTTGCTTTAAAGATTCTTTGATTAAATTTTTAATACAGCCATCAAGCCTGCTAATGCTCGCTCTCGAGCCTTTATTCGTATGAATTGCATTAATTTCTGCAGGCTATTTTGAGTTTAGCAATCAAGTTGGGATCCATTTCGTTAGCATGCTTGCGCACGACGAAGTGTTTGGCCTCTTCGATTCGCTCAATGACGTCTTGGGCGAAGGGGTTTGGAGCAAGAGGAGAGGTGGCAAGCTCTTCGTGCAAATGAGCGATCTCCTCTTTAAGGAGCTCGTACTCTTTTTCTTTGTGCTTTAAGAAGTGTACGGTAAGGATTAGTTTTTCAGAAATGCCCTTAGGTGTTAACAGGTGCATGTATTGCGACTTATTCGGTTTTTTTGAGAAATTACCCCACTTCAACCAACCTTTTTCTTTTAAGGCTTTGAGACAGTAGTTGGTTTTACCAAGGCTGATCCCCAACTGATGGGCTAGTTCCCGCTGCGACAGCTGTGGATTTTTTTCTAGTAATTTCAGTAATTTAAGATGAATTTCAGGCTGCATAAGGGTCTAAAGGGCCAATGCCTAGGGTGATATTTACGTAAATAGTTCAAGAACTGTACCATATTGTTCAAAGAATGAACATTACTCTTTGTTGCCTATGGTCTGGTAAAAGCTCCCAGGCTTAGAGGGCAAAGCAAGCACACGCTTGCGGATCATTCTCTGAGCCCAAAATCAGCAAAGTCTGACCGGCCCGACTGGGCTTGCCTGATGGCGGGCTTTTGTTGAATTGAGCAAAATAGCCAACAATAAAACCTTGCTTACTCCATCAACTCATGAACCCACACCAACAACTTCAAGCCACAATTATCCAGTTCGAAGGTGCCTATGCGCCTGCGACTATCCGCGCATATGATACCGACTTTGCTGCATTCATCCGCTTTTGCGATTCTAAGAACTGCTCCGCTTTACCTGCAAGTCCTGTAACACTAGCAGAATTTATTAGTTTTTTGAGTAAGGGCAATAAAAGCTCGGCCAGTATTCGGCGGGCGGTGGTTGGCATCTCGGCCATGCATACCTTAAACCATTATGCAGATCCTACCAAAGAGGCTGGGGTTAAGCTTGAGATGAGGCGCATGCATCGCACATTGGGTCGTGCTGCAAAACAAGCTTATGGAATTGATGAGAACTTACTCAATCAATTACTTAACTCCATAACGCCATCCTTACGGGGTCTACGTGATACGGCTCTTTTGCTATTGGCGTATGACACCTTATGCCGCCGCAGCGAATTAATTACCTTACGTATTACTGATATACAAACGCGTGAGCTTGCTAATAAGGCGCATCACACTATCTTGCTACGTAGGGGAAAGGTCGATCAAGAGTCACACGGGCGTCGCTTGGTTCTTCAAAGTAAGACTGTATTAGCCATTAATCATTGGCTTAGCGAAGCAAAGATCAATGGGGGCTTTATTTTGCGTGCGGTCAAACGAAATGACAGGGTCTCAGAGAGTTTATGCAGCGGTCAAATTAATCGGATCTACAAGCGCCTTGCTCAGCAAGCAAATATTGATCCTGCTATCGTTCAAAACATTAGCGGTCACTCTTGCCGAGTCGGTGCTGCGCAAAGCTTGCTAGCATCTGGGGCCAGTATGCCCATGATCATGAATCGGGGCCGCTGGTCTAAAACCGACACGGCGATGCGCTACTTAGAGCAATATGGTAGCGGGTATTGACGGGGAGGCCGACATCACTGCATCTCTAAGCTAGGAGCAGCTAAATAGTGCTTGGCCGATCTAAGATCGGGGATTGCGTTGCAGTTTGAGATTACGCATGATCTTACGTCCCAATAAAAATGCCAGCATTGCAAATCCAGTGATTGCGATACCAGCCGCGGTGGCTTTGAGCATGCCGATTTTTTTGGTGGTCGAGACAGTGCTTGTCTCTAAACCCTTAAAGAAACGGGATTCAATCGCAACTAATTGCGTACGCAATTGATCCAAAACAAGCTGACCTATTAAATCACCCGCAGAGAGATTGCTGCGTAACTTTGCTTCGATATTTAGGAATGATTTAGTGAGCAATATGCCATCTGTTTGGGTATCCACCAGCGGCACCGCCTGCTCCAAAAATTGCTTCACTATTACAATTTGCGCTAATCGATCATTTAGTCGAGCAATTAATTCTTTACTGTTATTGAGATCGTTATTGGCGGCAATTAATTGATTTTCAACGGGTAGGTACTTCGAGCTATTTTCTTTTGGATCCAAAAGCTGTGTATTAATAACTCCACGATTTGGAAAGCGCTTTAGTAAATCCTCCATGGTTTTAATCCGCTCGCGATAATAGTTTTGATTAACCTGGGTCTGGGTCAATTGATTACGAATCTCCGCCACGGTGGAGGTCTCACCTTGATAACTATTAATTAAAGATTTCAATTGCAGATAAGCGCCACCCGTTCTAAAAAATTCAGCTGCAATACGAGAATTATTCAAGGAGCTTTCTTTGCTTAGCCCATCAGTGAAAATCGTAAAACTAAGTATCTTTGTTGCGGCACTATCAAGATCTTTACTTATTGCCAAATTTTTAGCATCCTCCTTCGAAATTGCATAACTAAGCGATACATTTTTTATCCACCACTGTGGGTCACTCATTGCCCCATAGATAGCCTTACGTTCAGCCGGAAGATTATCTTGGGCAGCTATCTGGCCGGCTAAATTCGGCAAACTTTTATATAAGGTTCTCCAAGCAACCAAGTCAAGTCCATAGGTGTTGGTGTTGGTGTTGGTGTTGGTGTTGGTGTTGGTGTTGGTGGTGTTGGTGTTGGTGTTGGTGTTGGTGTTGGTGTTGTTAAGAAGTATGAGCTCTGCCTTGTAACTGCCCAGAATATACCAACCCCCAAAACCTAATACAGCTCCCGCAATACCGGCCAGTACTAATTGCTTCCAGGTTTCTTGGATGAATTCAACGATATCGGCCAGTGAGATCTCTGTCTCCGCTTCACCACTGTCATTCCATTTTGAAGAATCGTTCACGCACTGGCCCTTGAATTATTACTAAACATTATGAGAAGTAGTATAAATGACAATGTGGCAATTTAATCATTTGCCCCTATTTGCTTGAGCTTTACCACGAGCAAGGCGGGCAAAAGGGCCAATAAATAGAAGAGGATCTCAATACCATGCTGAATGGTAATCTCACCTACCGTATATAAAGACATGATTCGCACCATAAACCCAAATACATTCATGCGCGCTGGATAAGGGTGGCGAGCAACCTCTATAAAGGTAGGAGTAAAGCAGAAAAAATCAGGCCCAGTATTGGAATACCGAAAGCAAGACCTAACTCCACCCAGCCACTATGCATTGCGATACCAGGAATCTCTCCCTGTGCGGCCATTTTTGGTGGCGCATTAGGATGCTTGGTAAAAGGGTATGCTAAAACACCGACGCCTTGGGGGTAGGCAAGGATCGCTCGCGAACCTGCAGTTGCCCAAGCTACTCGCTCATAGGTATTGGTGGTCACTACCTGTCCATCATCGCGCTGGGGATAACCCATTTGAGCTGGGTTTTGCCAATGGGGATAGCGATCAATTTGCACAGAAATCTTAACGTCGTCGATCAAGGTATGCCAGCCCTTATTAACGGTTGTTTGCAAGAATGCAAAATACATAATCAGGCTTAAACCAATTCCTGTGATGACCAGAGCGAACACACTCTTGAGATTTAGGCGACGTATTTGACTTTGGATGAAAAAAACTAGCACGCACAAGAACCAAAAGCTATACAAAATGGTCGACAGGCCAATACCGTTGCGCGCACCCACAATATACACAAATGTCCACAATGCCAAGCTGGTACCCACTAACTAATATGCTAGACACCACAGGCGCATAGCACTCCAGCGGTACTGGATGGCACGCACATGATCTAAGAGCACACCATCAATACCCGCGATCAAGATCATTCCCATGAGCACCGTATTAATCTTGAGATGAAATAAATAATGATCGTAATCGGGCACCAGTAATTTATTTTGGGCGAGCGCTCGGGGGATGTATTGATAAAAGAGCACCAGAAAAGCAACAAAAATACCAAGCCACAATAGATTGAGACGATTGGGATAAGGTCTTAATGCCAAGCCAGTGGCTAAGCCAAGGATAGATGCCATGAATGCGCGCAACCACGTACTCTTTAACTCTTGAAACTGCTGAACCGGATCGATGTAAAAAAGAGGTAATGGGTAATCACCCGAAGAAAAGCAAGCCCTATTAAGAGGATTGGCAGTGTCTTCCAAAACGTACACTGCTCTTTAAGCTCACCATCGCGCCACTCTTGCACCATGTAGTAAACCGAAAGAAGGGTTCCGCTAATCAAAAGAATATTACGTAATGCGATTGTGCCTTTGACTGCCCAAGTACCTAATAAGATGCTGCTCAGAATGACTAAAGTCCACTTCAGATTTTTTCTGGAACGATGGTGGGAGCAATTAACAGTGTTACCGGAGCTTAAATGAGGATGACCAAATTTGTGGGATTAAGCGATTGGTTGACGACAACTGGAGTTCGCATGTCCTAAGAAGCACTTGTACTGCGTTGTAAACAAAAATCAAGGTAGGCTTTTCGCAGTCCGTCCTCCAAATTGTGCTCGGGCTGCCAGCCCAATTGATTGAGGCGCTTTGAACTCATCCACTTTTGGGGTGAACCATCCGGTTTTGAGAGATCCAACACGATCTTGCCAGGGTACTGTGTGGCTTTCGCAACTGCCTTGGCTAGTTCGGCAATCGTGATGTCCGATCCAAAGCCCACATTAAGATGGCTTTGCATGGGGCTCGTGACCGACTCGTATTGCTCTTTGGCTAACTCCATCACAAAGACCGAGGCTTTAGCCATATCATCGACATATAAAAACTCCCGTCGTGGTGTGCCAGTTCCCCAAATAACCACTTCTGCGTGCTGATTAACTTTAGCTTCATGAAAGCGCCGAATAAGCGCTGGAATGACATGGCTATTTTCAGGGTGATAGTTATCACCGGGTCCATATAGGTTCGTTGGCATTACAGAGCGATAGTCAACGCCATGACTTTTGCCATATTGCCGGGTGTAGCTTTCACACATCTTGATGCCGGCAATCTTGGCAATCGCATAGGGCTCGTTGGTTGATTCTAACTTGCCTGTTAGCAGAGCATCTTCACTCATGGGTTGGGAAGCAAGCTTAGGGTAAATACAACTAGAACCTAAAAAGAAGAGCTTTTTCACTCCATGGACAAAGGCCTGATGTATGACATTGTTTTGCATCATCAGGTTGTCGTAGATGAACTCGGCAGGGTAAGTGTTATTGGCATGTATTCCCCCCACCTTAGCAGCTGCCAGATAAACCTGATTAGGTTTTTCTTGAGCAAAGAAGTTCTGAACCGCTAATTGATTGGTTAAATCAAGCTCTTGATGCGTGCGATAGACTAAGTTGGTGTAACCCTTCCTCTTTAACTCCCGCACAATGGCAGAACCCACCATACCCCGATGGCCCGCGATGTAGATTTTTTGCTGAAGATTGATTGTCACAAGTGCGTCCTTACTTTTGAGTCTAAGAGGGTTTTCTTCGTCCCAGCTTTCTTTATTTTTCTCTACTTCTCTTTACTTTTCTTTACCCACTGCAACCTCATAACCATGCTTTTTGAGTAAGGCGTGTTGCTTGGCTTGATCCAAATCATAGGCAACCATTTCTTCGATTATTTGATCCAGCGTTATTTCAGGAACCCAACCGAGTTTTTGCTTGGCTTTGCTGGGATCGCCCAAGAGAGTCTCTACTTCGCTAGGGCGATAATAGTGTGGATCAATCTGCATGACTACATCACCCACCTTAAGTGCGGGGGCTTTATCGCCGCTAATACTTTTCACAATCGCCTTCTCTTGCTCCGCTTTACCTTGAAACTCTAAGGTAATACCTAATTGATGGGCGCTCTTCTGAATGAACTCGCGCACTGTGTATTGCACTCCCGTCGCAATCACAAAGTCCTCAGGTTTGTCTTGCTGGAGCATGAGCCACTGCATGCGCACATAGTCTTTGGCATGACCCCAATCCCTCAGAGCGTCAATATTGCCCATATACAAACATTTCTCGAGACCTTGCACGATATTGGCCAGGCCACGGGTGACCTTACGGGTCACAAAGGTCTCACCGCGGCGTTTGGATTCATGATTAAAGAGAATGCCATTACAGGCATACATGCCGTAGGCTTCACGGTAGTTCACGGTAATCCAGTGGGCATAGAGTTTAGCCACCGCATACGGGCTTCTGGGATAAAACGGGGTAGTCTCTTTTTGGGGGATTTCTTGGACTAAGCCATAGAGCTCAGAGGTCGAGGCTTGATAAAAACGGGTTTTCTTTTCCATTCCCAAGATCCGAATAGCTTCTAAGATGCGCAGGGTTCCCATACCATCGACATCGGCAGTGTATTCAGGGGATTCAAACGAGACCGCTACGTGGCTTTGAGCGCCTAGATTGTATATCTCATCGGGCTGGCACTCCTGAATAATCCGCACCAAATTACTGGTATCCGAAAGGTCGCCATAATGCAAAATCAAATCCCGATGATTGACATGCGGATCCTGATACAAGTGATCAATACGTTCAGTATTAAAAGAAGAGGCACGGCGCTTAATGCCGTGTACGACATAGCCTTTTTCCAACAGGAACTCAGCCAAGTAAGAACCATCTTGGCCAGTAATGCCGGTAATTAAAGCGACTTTTTGTTGTTCACTCATGGATTTTCTCTTTTGCAAGCTACATCACAATTACAGCATTAAATCAATTCGAGCCTGAATTAGCCAAAATTAACTGCGTCCATACGTATCTTCAAAACGCACAATATCATCCTCGCCAAGATAGCTACCAGATTGCACCTCAATAATCTCTAGAAGGGTCTTGCCAGGATTTGCTAGTCGATGGGTTTGCCCCTGAGGGATATAGGTACTTTGGTTTTCAGTGAGTGTTACGACCTTATCGCCATTGGTAATCTCTGCCGTACCTTTCACCACAATCCAATGCTCAGCGCGGTGGCGGTGCATTTGCAGTGACAGGCTAGCGCCTGGCTTTACCTGTATGCGCTTCACCTTAAAGCGCTCTCCCTGGTCCACACTGTCGTACCAGCCCCATGGGCGGGCTACCTTGCGGTGCAGGCTCTTTTCTTCGCGCTGTTGGGCTTCCAATCGGTTCACAATGTGTTTTACATCCTGACTCTTACTGCGATCGGCCACTAATACCGCATCCGCCGTCTCAATCACAATCACATTATCTATGCCAACTGTACTGACCAAACGGCTACAGGCATATATGAGTGAGTTTGTTGAGTTACTGAATAACACATCGCCACTCGTCACATTACCCTGGGCATCTTTATTGCCTACCTGCCATACGGCATCCCAAGAGCCCAGATCATTCCAGCCTGCATCGAGCTCTACCATCTTTATTTGATAATTGCTGCCAGGGCATTTTTCAATCACAGCGTAGTCAATCGATTCACTCGGAATAGCGCTAAACCGTTCTTTATTGGGACGCACAAAGGGCGTGCTATCTGCCTGATCTTGGGTCTTTTGATCCCAGGCCTTTTGTGCGGCATCCAAAATATCAGGGCGAAATTCTTTCAATGCAGCAAGCCAAGTACTGGTACGCAGCACAAACATACCGCTATTCCAAAAGTAGTTGCCGTCTTCTATGTAGGCTTTAGCAGTTTCTAAATTCGGCTTTTCTGTAAACTGCTCAACGGTATATTCAGTAAAACTGTCCTTACTGACGGAACCCTTAATGTAGCCATAGCCGGTTTCCGGGGCAGTTGCCGTTATGCCTAATATGGCAATCGTTTTATTACTGGTATCACCTGTAACAACTGAGATACAGCTTTGTAAAGCATTCGTAAACGCATCGGCATTTTGAATGGTTTGGTCTGCGGGGGTAACAACCAAAATAGGGTCATTACTTTGATCTATATTGATTTCTGATGCATAAAGCGCCGCTAAGGTGAGTGCTGGCGCAGTATTACGTCCCACTGGCTCGAGCAAGAGGGTTGCATGAATGCCACTCATCTTACGTAGCTGATCGAGCACTAAAAATCGATGGTCTTCATTGGTGGCTATCAAGGTTCTGCCAAGAGTAATGGTTAGGTTAGCAGTTACCTTACTAGATTTACTACCAATTTGATTAAGGCGCTCTACCGCCTCCTGAAATAGAGTTTTCTTCTCAAAATTACCCGATAGCGCCAAAAACTGCTTCGGAAAGCCTGCGCGCGATAAAGGCCAAAGCCGAGTGCCCGAGCCGCCACACATAATTACTGGGATAACCAATGTCTTCATATAGCGATCTTAACAAAGTAAGTTAAAATAGATCTCAATTGCAATAAGTCAGCACTATCATTTCTGACGTTATCTCTGGCCGACTTTTTTTAAAAAGTATTTACGATCAATGAGACCATTTTATAAATTTCTCCGTTTTTTTAAGGTCTACACAGTAGGCCGTAAATCAATAAACTCCTTGATTGACCTTCCTAACGTGAAGTCGATTGATGAATGCTTGGCTAGACTGATTGACAAAAAAGCAGATTCCCACGAAACTTCATCACTTGATTTGGGTTGTGGCTTAACCCCACGTAATCCATTTGATGCTAAGCATGTCTACGGCATTGATATTTGCGACAACCCTTCTAAAAGCATTAAATGTGCAGACTTAAGCATTGAACCAATCCCATTTGAAAACAATGCTTTTGATTACATTACTGCATTCGATATCCTAGAGCACATTCCAAGGGTTATCTATACACCCTATCGACGATTTCCATTTGTGGAACTGATGAACGAGGTCTGGCGAACCTTGAAACCAAATGGGTACTTTCTCTCATATACCCCAATTTACCCTTACTCAGCAGTGTTTAGGGACCCAACCCACGTCAACATCATGACCCATGAGACATTCCCCTTTTATTTTGATGACAAAAATCAATTTGCAAAAATGTATGGTTTTAAAGGCTCATTCAAAATTATTAGTCAATACATTAATGAACCGCAACTCATCAGCATCTTGCAGAAAAGTAGTTAAGCAGAAATAGCTAGTAATCTCTAGGCGAGACTTGCTTCATCCCTAGACTGAATGGCTTTCACGGCTTTTAGAACCGCATCAACAGATGGGGCATTTTGCTTATCCCCCACATTTGCAATAACGGGGTTCCAAAACCCCTCGGTCTTCCACCGGGGCGAATCGCAATAGATCTCCACCGTGGGCTTACCTAATACCGCCGATAAATGAGTGAGGCCAGTATCCACGCCAACCGTGAATTTGGCATAAGCCACTAAGCGATAGGCCTCTTCAATCGAAAATGCCTTGGGCACAATTGCGCCCGGTACTTGGCTTGCCATGAGCGCACTGATTTTCTTTTCTTCTGGGCTGCCCCATGGAATAAGAACTTGGTAGCCTTGGCTCGATAAGATCTTACCCAACTCAACCCAATTTTCACTAGGCCAGCGCTTCGCTGCCCTAGCCG
>Ga0214921_10000723_pt1 | contig 59564 bp, 67 predicted proteins | sample LL1505_MetaG_FD_177992 | JGI IMG/M metagenome (GOLD analysis project Ga0214921, IMG submission 177992) | Freshwater microbial communities from Lake Lanier, Atlanta, Georgia, United States - LL-1505 | ecosystem: Environmental > Aquatic > Freshwater > Lake | place: USA: Georgia | collected...
ATGAGTCTTAGCAATCACTTAGGGTTGCTGGGTCGCAAAGTTGGCATGATGCGCCTATTCACCGACGACGGGGACGCTGTTCCTGTCACGGTGGTAGATGTGTCCAACAACCGTGTGACGCAGATCAAAACCCAGGCGAACGATGGCTATGTTGCCTTGCAGGTAACGTTCGGTTCGCGTAAAGCATCGCGCATTACCAAGCCCGTGGCGGGTCACCTTGCCAAAGCGGGTGTTGAAGCCGGTGAAATCATCCAAGAATTCCGCACGACTGCTGACGTTGCAGCCCAGTACCAAGCTGGTTCTGTGTTGGCTGTGGCTGGACTGTTTGCGGTAGGCCAAAAGGTGGACGTGCAAGGCACGACCATCGGTAAAGGTTACGCTGGAACCATCAAGCGCCACAACATGAGCTCGCAGCGTGCGTCGCACGGTAATAGCCGTTCGCACAACGTTCCTGGCTCGATTGGAATGGCCCAGGATCCCGGTCGCGTATTCCCTGGCAAGCGCATGACGGGTCACCTCGGTGACGACACCGTCACGACGCAAAACCTGGACGTGATCCGCGTGGACGAAGCCCGTCAGTTGCTGATGATTAAGGGTGCAATCCCTGGTTCGGCTGGCGGTTTCGTGACCGTGCGTCCCGCTGTTAAAGCGAAAAACCCATCTGCTAAAGGAGCGAACTGATGCAGCTCGAACTCCTGAACGATCAAGGTCAAGCGACCGACAAGTACGACGCGCCTGAAACGGTGTTTGGTCGTGCTTATAACGAAGATCTGGTTCACCAAGTGGTTGTGGCCTTTCAAGCCAATGCGCGCCAAGGTACGCGGGCTCAAAAAGACCGCGAGCAGGTGCACCACTCAACGAAAAAGCCATTCAAGCAAAAGGGAACCGGGCGCGCGCGCGCGGGTATGACTTCTTCGCCTCTGTGGCGCGGAGGCGGTCGCATTTTCCCGAACATGCCTGATGAGAATTTCAGCCAGAAAATCAACAAGAAGATGTACCGTGCCGGTATGGCTGCGATCCTGTCGCAGTTGGCCCGTGAAGGTCGTCTCGCTGTCGTGGACTCGCTGACGGTGGACTCTCCCAAGACGAAGCCCTTGGCCGCCAAGTTCAAGGCGATGAACCTGCAGTCCGTGTTGGTGATTGCCGATGAAGTCGACGAGAACCTGTACTTGGCCTCCCGCAATCTGGTCAACATCCTGGTTGTCGAGCCCCGCTATGCGGATCCTGTGTCCCTGGTGCACTACCGCAAGGTCTTGGTCACCAAGGCTGCCATGGACAAACTCAAGGAGATGTTCGCATGAGCCACGGTTCCAATGTAACTAAATTCGACGAAGGTCGTCTGATGCAGGTTCTGGTCGCTCCCATCGTGTCTGAAAAGGCAACCATGGTGGCTGAAAAGAACAACGTCGTTACCTTCAAGGTGCTCCAAGACTCCACCAAGTATGAAATCAAGGCCGCAGTGGAATTGATGTTCAAGGTCGAAGTCAAAGGCGTGTCCGTTGTCAACACCAAAGGCAAAAGCAAGCGTTTTGGCAAATCCATGGGTCGCCGCGACAACGTTCGCAAGGCCTATGTCATGCTTAAACCTGGTCAAGAGCTGAACCTCGGCGGGGAGGCTGCGTAATCATGGCTGTCATTAAAATGAAACCCACTTCACCAGGCCGTCGTGGCGTGGTGAAAATTTCGCGTGACCACCTTTACAAAGGTGCGCCACACGCTGCTCTGCTAGAGCCTCAGTTCCAGCACGCCGGCCGCAACAACAATGGTCATATCACCACCCGTCACAAGGGCGGCGGTCACAAGCACCATTACCGTGTGGTCGATTTCCGTCGCATGAAAGATGGAATTCCGGCAAAAGTGGAGCGTATTGAGTACGACCCGAACCGTTCGGCGCACATCGCTTTGTTGTGCTACGCAGACGGCGAACGAACCTACATCATCGCCCCCCGTGGCTTGGAAGTGGGCGCATCGGTGATGAGTGGCTCAGAGGCGCCCATTCGCGTTGGTAATACCTTGCCAGTGCGTAACATTCCGGTGGGTTCGATCATTCACTGCGTAGAACTGCAAGTGGGTAAGGGTGCGCAAATCATCCGTTCCGCGGGCACTTCTGCCACCTTGTTGGCCCGCGAAGGCACCTACGCTCAGGTTCGCCTGCGCTCGGGTGAAGTTCGCAAGATCCACATCGACTGCCGCGCCACGATTGGCCAGGTCGCTAACGAAGAGCACAGCCTGCGCCAACTGGGTAAAGCCGGTGTCAAGCGCTGGATGGGCATTCGTCCCACCGTTCGCGGTACCGTCATGAACCCTGTGGATCACCCACACGGTGGTGGCGAGGGCAAGACTGGCGAAGGCCGTCATCCAGTGGATCCTTGGGGCAATTTGACCAAGGGTTACCGTACCCGTAACAACAAGCGCACGCAGGTCATGATCGTGTCGCGTCGCAAGAAGTAAGGGGTAGGTAAATGACTCGTTCTCTCAAAAAAGGCCCCTTTGTGGACCATCATTTGTTGGCCAAAACGGAAAAAGCCGTTGCCAACAAAGACAAAAAGCCGATCAAGACGTGGTCGCGTCGTTCCATGGTTTTGCCCGATTTCATCGGTCTGACCATTGCTGTGCACAACGGCAAGCAACACGTGCCGGTCTATATCACTGACCAAATGGTTGGCCACAAGTTGGGTGAGTTCGCTCTGACCCGTACTTTCAAAGGCCATCCTGCGGACAAAAAAGTCCAAAAGAAATAAGGAGGCGACCATGGAAACTCGTGCAACCCTTCGTGGCGTTCGTTTGTCGGTGGACAAAGGCCGTCTGGTCGCGGATCTGATCCGTGGCAAAAAGGTGGATCAAGCGCTCAACATTCTGCAATTTACGCAGAAAAAGGCGGCTGGGATCATCAAAAAGGTCTTGGAATCTGCCATTGCAAACGCTGAGCACAATGACGGTGCTGACATCGACGAATTGAAGGTTAAAACCATCTTCGTTGAGCAAGGTGCGTCGCTGCGTCGCTTTACGGCCCGAGCTAAAGGCCGTGGCAACCAAATCCGCAAGCCCACGTGCCATGTGTACGTGACGGTCGGTAACTAAGAGGCTCGGAGAAATATGGGACAAAAAATCCACCCAACCGGCTTTCGCCTGAGCGTTAGCCGTAATTGGTCTTCTCGCTGGTACGCCAGCAACCGTGATTTCGCTGGCATGCTTGCCGAAGACATCAAGGTTCGTGAATACCTCAAAGCCAAGCTGAAAAATGCTTCGGTGTCGCGCATCCTGATTGAGCGTCCTGCCAAGAACGCCCGTATCACGATTTACTCGTCACGTCCCGGTGTCGTGATCGGTAAAAAAGGCGAAGACATTGAGAACTTGAAGCGTGATCTGGGCAAGCAGCTCGGTGTGCCAGTGGCAGTGAACATTGAAGAAGTGCGCAAGCCTGAAATCGATGCCAAGCTGATCGCTGACTCCATCACGCAACAGCTCGAAAAACGCATCATGTTCCGCCGCGCCATGAAGCGTGCCATGCAAAACGCCATGCGTCTGGGTGCCCTGGGCATCAAGATCATGTCCGCCGGCCGCTTGAATGGTATCGAGATTGCGCGTACGGAGTGGTATCGCGAAGGCCGCGTGCCATTGCATACGCTTCGTGCGGACATTGACTACGGTACTTCGGAAGCCAAGACAACGTACGGCATCATTGGTGTCAAGGTTTGGGTCTACAAAGGTGACACGCTGGGTCGTAATGATCTGCCTGCCGCCAATGAACCTCGTGCCGAAGAAGAGCGCCGTCCCCGTGGTCCGCGTCGCGACGACCGTGGTGGTGCGCGCCCTGGCGCTGACCGTCCCGCTCCGCGCGGTGCACGCCGTCCGATGGGAGCCGGTTCGGCCCCCGCTGACGGAAGCGACAAACCTGTCGAGGCCGGAGGCTTCGAAGCCCCTAAACCCGCCGTTAAGCGCGTTCGCACAGTCGCCGCGCCAGCTGCAACAGCTGACGGCAAAGGAGAATAACCATGTTGCAACCCGCTCGTCGCAAGTACCGCAAAGAGCAGAAGGGCCGTAACACCGGCATCGCGACCCGAGGTAGCTCGGTCGCATTCGGTGACTTTGGTCTGAAATGTACGGATCGTGGTCGTCTGACTGCGCGCCAGATCGAAGCTGCACGTCGTGCAATTTCTCGTCACGTGAAGCGTGGTGGCCGTATCTGGATCCGCGTGTTCCCCGATAAGCCGATTTCCCAAAAGCCTGCTGAAGTGCGTATGGGTAACGGTAAAGGCAATCCCGAGTACTACGTGGCTGAAATTCAGCCCGGAAAAATCGTGTTTGAAATCGTCGGTGTGCCTGAAGCGCTCGCCCGCGAAGCGTTCCGTTTGGCGGCAGCCAAGCTGCCTTTGCGTACGACCTTTGTCGCCCGCATGATTGGCCAGTAATCAGGAGAATTTTGAATAATGAAAACGACTGAACTGCGCAAAAAAGACGTTGCTGGCCTGCAAACCGAGATCAAGGAGCTCCAACGCGCTCATTTTGGTCTGCGTATGCAAAAAGCCACGCAGCAAATTTCCAACACCGCTACGCTGCGCACTGCGCGCCGTGATATTGCTCGAGCCAAGACCATTCTTGTCGAGAAGCAAAGCGCTGAAACATCCGCCAAATAAGGAGCGATAAATGACGGAAGCTAAAACATCCCTCAAGCGCACCTTGATTGGCAAGGTGGTCAGCGACAAGCGTTCGAAGACCGTAACGGTCTTGATTGAACGCCGCGTTAAGCACGAACTCTACGGCAAGATTGTTGGTAAATCCAGTAAGTACCACGCCCATGACGAAAACGGAGCCTACAAAATGGGTGACGTGATCGAGATTACCGAGAGCCGTCCCATTTCCAAGACCAAGAATTGGGTTGCGACCCGCTTGGTGGAAAAGGCAGCGGCGGTATAAGCCCATGCAGCGCGTGCGCTGCGGTGCTTGAAGAAACGGCCCACAATGATGGGCCGTTTTGCATTTTTTTACCCCCAACCCAATCAGGAGACAACATGATCCAAGTAGGCGATACCCTTCCCGCAAGTACCTTGATGGAATATTCCGAAGTCGAGGGCGAAGGTTGCAGCATCGGTCCCAATGCGGTGGAGGTGGCCAAAGCTTCCGCTGGCAAGACCATTGCGCTGTTCGCGCTGCCGGGTGCTTACACCCCGACCTGCTCTGCCAAGCACGTACCTGGTTTCGTGCAGCATTTTGATGACTTTAAGGCCGCTGGTGTCGATGAGATTTGGTGCGTGAGCGTCAATGACGCGTTCGTGATGGGCGCTTGGGCACGGGACCAAAAAACCGGTGCCAAGGTCCGTATGCTGGCGGACGGAAGTGCAGACTTTACGAAGGCCACTGGTTTGACCCTGGACTTGACCAGCCGTGGCATGGGCTTGCGTAGCAACCGTTACTCTATGCTGGTCAAAGACGGCAAGGTCGCGACCTTGAACGTCGAAGGACCAGGCAAATTCGAGGTCAGCGACGCTGGTACCTTGCTCGCGCAGGCGAAGTCCTGACAGCGTTCAGAGCTTATCTCTGGCCCTCGGGTCAGAGGTTGGCTTTGAGGTAATGGGCTCCCGCCATGTTATTGAAGTAATACGGCGGTATTTCCTCAAAGCCTAGCTCCTCATAGAGCGCTCGCGCCGCTTCCATGTCGCTTAGGGTGTCGAGCAACACGCACCGATAGCCAGTGATGCGAGCAAAGTCCAATTGCGCTTCAACCAATCGGCGGCCGATTCCCAATCCCCGAAAGTTGGGGTCCACGTACAAGCGCCGCATCTCACAAGCCTCGGCGTAGTCAACGTTGTCCAAGGCACGCAAAGCGCAGCACCCCACCGCTTGGTCGTCCACCCATGCCAGTAACAACTGACCGCGGGGCTGCGCGTAGTCCCCCGGAAGCCAGAGAAGCTCTTGATCAAAATCACCCAAACATTCGGGCATCGACAAGGTATTGGCGTAGGCGCGTAAGACATTGCGCGCCCTGTCCAAATCTGCCGCGGAATCGGGGCGCATTACCAGGTCCTTCCCAACGCAACGCTGAATCAAATCCTAAGCTCCTCGGCCCAAACGAGCCATTCGGAGAACAAGTCTAGCGAAAATCATGGCTTTCGTCGCTAGTCGGGGAGAAAGATAGCGTTTTGCGGGGCAGGCGGGGAGTCCGTTGATGCCACAGCTTCCCCGGCGGCATCGATTGGCCGGTCAGAGCCAGTACCATGGCAGGTGTTGCAAATCACTGCAGCTCGATTAAAGGTAGCTCATGGCACGTTTGGCCCGCGCGGGTGCGGAGGCTCCGCTGGTTTCTGCATTCGCTCGGGCGCCAGGATTTCCGCTAGCCGCCCTGGTTGCGTCTGCGGTTGCGCTGGTGTTGGTGTTGTCTGCCTGCAGTCCGACTCTGAATTGGCGTACGGTCGCCCTCGGCGATATTGCGCTGGAGCTGCCTTGCAAGCCAGACCACGCACAGCGCCAGGTAACACTCGGCGAGCAGAAGCTGGAGATGGACATGGTGGGCTGTGAAGCGGATGGCGCCTTGTTCGCGGTCAGTCGGGTCGTGCTGCCCAAAGCCTTGACCACGGATCAGTTGCAAGCGCATTGGCAAACCGCGACTTTGCAGCAGATGAAGGCCCAAGGCAGTCCGTCCGTTGCCCCGGACAATGCCCGTCCCCAAGCGCCTTCATTGAAGATGTTGAGCGCCGCCGGTCAGACCCCGGACGGACGCGCGGTACAAGCGCGCCTAGCGTGGGCCAAGGCGGGTGCCGGGATGTACCACTTTGCGGTTTACGCTCCTCGCATCACGCCAGAGATGGCAGAGCCCTTTTTTGATGGAATCAAAGCACGATGACCACCGCTCCTTTTGTGTCGCTGACGCCACGCCGCGCGGTGGTGCTGTTCCTGGCATTTGCGTTCGCCTATTTCCTGTCGACCTTGATCCGGGCGGTCACTGCGACACTTGCGCCCACACTGGTGCAAGAATTTGCTCTGAGTGCGGGAGACTTGGGACTGCTGGCAGGAGGGTACTTTTTCGGCTTCGCACTCACCCAGCTTCCCTTGGGCAGCTGGCTGGACCGTCTGGGACCCAAGCGGGTCGTGCTGGGTTTCTTGTGCGTGGCGGTACTGGCATGCCTGGCTTTTGCGCGGGCATCGGGCTTTGTGGAACTGCTCATTGCGCGGATGCTGTGCGGTGTGGGCGTCAGCGCCTGCCTGATGGCTCCGCTGACCAGCTACCGCCGGTGGTACGCCCCGGGCGCTCAAATGCGGGCGAGCTCGTGGATGCTAATGACCGGCGCGCTCGGCATGGTCGCATCTACGTTGCCGGTGCAATGGCTGTTACCACTGATCGGATGGCGTGGTCTGTTTCTGATTTTGGGCGCATTGCTGGCCTTGTCAATGGTCTTAATTGCTTGGCAGGTGCCGGGTGAACCGGCCCCGCCGATTCCGCCCGAGCCCACGCGCGCAGACGCGCCTTTGCACGCAGTACCCCTTGACACCGTCGCCGCACCACAGCCGGCAGATCCGTTGAAGGCCTCCGGCTACGCCGCAGTTTGGCGTGACCCTTATTTTCGCAGTCTGGCGCCTTTTGGCTTTGTCGGCTATGGCGGCATGGTTGCCATTCAGACCCTCTGGGCCGCGCCTTGGCTGGTCAATGTGGCGGGCTTTACACCGGTGGCGGCGTCCACGGCGATGTTCTGGCTCAACGTCTCGATGATGTTGGCCTTTTTGGTGTGGGGCTGGGTCAACCCCTGGCTCGCGCGCAAAGGCTTGCGGGCAGAGCAACTGATGGCCTGGGGCCTGCCGGTGCACATGGCCCTTCTGGTGTTTATGGCGGTCTCTGGCGCTCGGGCGGGTGATTATTCGGGGATAGTGTGGACACTTTTTTGCGTTAGTGGCACGGTGGGTACCCTGGCGCAACCGGCCATTGGAATGGCGTTTCCGCCGGCGTTGGCCGGACGGGCTTTGTCGGCTTTTAACCTCTTGATTTTCAGCGGCGTCTTTGCCGTGCAGTGGGGCGTGGGCTTGTTGATTGACGGATTGCGGTCTTTGGGTTGGCCGTTGACACTGGCTTATCAGGGCGCCATGGGCATATTTGCCGTGTGCCTCCTTTGGACCTATGTTCATCTGCTGCGGGCAAAGAAACGATAATCCACTCTATGAGCCTTGTCGCCCGAAGCCAATGACCGCCGGTATTTTGATCATCGCCCACACACCGCTGGCCAGTGCCCTGCGAGCCTGCGTGTTGCATGTGTTTCCGGAGGTCGAGCAGAGTCTGGTGGCGCTGGATGTCTCCGCCAACGACCCCCCTGAAGCGACACTTGCCACGGCCAACATTATGGTGCGCCAATTGAACGCCCCCGGGGTGCTGGTGTTGACGGATGTCTTTGGTGCGACCCCTTGCAATGTGGCGCAAAAGCTCGTCGATGGGGTGCACTCCAAACTGGTGGCCGGGGTGAACTTGCCGATGTTGTTGCGCACCGTCAACTACCGCCACGAATCTCTTGATTTGTTGGTGGCGCGCGCCTTGGCCGGAGGCGCACAGTGCATCATGCAAGTGGCTGTCTCGGCGCCGTTGAACCAAACCAAAAAATCTCATGATCCAATCCACCACAACCATCATCAATAGGCTGGGGCTGCACGCTCGGGCCTCAGCTAAGTTGACCAAGCTGGCCGGGAGTTTTTCTTGCGACATTTGGATCAGTCGGGGCGAGCGCCGCGTGAACGCCAAAAGCATCATGGGCGTGATGATGTTGGCCGCTGGGCTAGGTTCGGAAATCGTGCTGGAGACCGATGGTGAGCGTGCCCAGGAGGCCATGGATTCCCTCCTGGCCCTGATCGCCGATCGGTTCGGCGAGGGCGAGTAATTCAGGACGCGGCGCAGCCATGACTTTTTCTATCCACGGATTGGCAGTCTCGCGCGGCGTCGCGATTGGCCGCGCCGTCATGGTTGCGTCAAGTCGAATGGATGTGGCGCACTACTTTATCCAGGCGCATGAAGTACCAGCCGAAATAGAGCGGGCCCGCGCGGCCCGGGATGCCGTGGTGGAAGAGCTTTACCGTTTGCAGGAAAGCATTTCTCACATGGGCCCCAAAGAGGCGCCGCATGAGCTGAACGCTCTGCTCGATGTGCATTTGATGCTGCTTCAGGACGAAGAACTGGTGGGTGGGGTCAAGAACTGGATCATGGACCGCCTCTACAACGCCGAGTGGGCCTTGACGACCCAACTTGAGGTGATCTCGCGCCAGTTTGACGAAATGGAAGATGCCTACCTGCGCGAGCGCAAGGCCGACTTGGAGCAGATCGTCGAGCGCGTATTGCGCGCCATGCGCGGTGTGGCGTCACCGATCGTGACCCCGAACCATCGCAACGCGCGACGGCAGTCACAGCAGGATTTGTTGTTGGGCGACACGGTCGATGTCCCTCTGGTGCTAGTGGCCCATGACTTGTCTCCGGCCGACATGTTGCAGTTCAAACAGAGCGTCTTTGCCGGTTTCATTACCGACGTGGGCGGCAAGACCTCGCACACCGCGATCGTGGCACGCAGCATGGACATTCCTGCGGTGGTCGGTGCACGCACCTGTAGTCAGCTGGTGCGCCAGGACGACTGGATCATCATCGACGGGGATGCGGGGGTGGTGATTGTTGACCCCTCTCCCATCATCCTGGCCGAGTACGGGTTTAAAAAGAGACAGGTGGAGCTCGAGCGCAGTCGCCTGTCGCGCCTGCTTAACACCCCTGCCGTCACCATGGACGGTGAAAAAGTGCAGCTGCTGGCGAACATCGAAATGCCCGAGGATGCGCAGGCCGCGCTGCAAGCTGGAGCCTTGGGTGTGGGGTTGTTTCGCAGTGAGTTTTTGTTCATGGGCCGGCGTGGTCACCTGCCCGATGAAGAAGAGCAGTTTCAGGCTTACAAGCGTGCGGTCGAAGACATGCAGGGGCTGCCGGTGACGATCCGTACCGTGGATGTCGGTGCAGACAAGCCCCTGGACAGCAGTGTGCACGATGCGGCCCACCTGAACCCTGCGCTGGGGCTGCGGGCCATCCGTTGGAGCCTTGCCGATCCTGAAATGTTTTTAACCCAGTTGCGCGCCATATTGCGGGCGGCCGCCTTTGGCCAAGTGCATTTGTTGGTGCCGATGCTGGCCCATGCCAGTGAAATCCATCAAACCTTGGCCCACATTGCAACGGCACGTAGCATGTTGGACAAGCGTGGCCAAGCGTATGGTCCGGTACAGCTGGGGGCCATGATTGAAATCCCTGCAGCAGCCCTCACGCTCAATGTGTTCCTCAAGTATTTTGATTTTTTGTCTATTGGCACCAATGACCTGATCCAGTACACCTTGGCGATTGACCGTGCGGACGAGTCGGTTGCCCATTTGTATGATCCGCTGCACCCGGCAGTCTTGCACTTAGTGGCGGCCACCATCGCTGAATGCCAACGCCAGGGCAAGGGTGTGAGTGTGTGCGGTGAGATGGCCGGGGATGTGGGACTGACCCGCTTGCTTCTCGGGCTAGGGCTGCGCAGTTTTTCCATGCACCCAGCCCAGATTTTGGCGGTCAAGCAAGAGATCCTGCGCTCGGACACGACGCGGCTGAAGCCCTGGGCACGCAGGGTATTGCAGTCCGAAAATCCCGCGTTGGAAATGACCGTTGGCGCCTGAAGGAATGCGCAATCAGGCGTCGGCCTTGGAGCCCAACCAGGCGGCTCCGACGATCAAAGTGGCTGCCAGCACAATTGAGCTGCTGGGCCATTCGCTACGAAGCCAAATCAAGCCCAAGGTGGACAGCAAGGGTGTAAGGAACGAGAGCAATCCAATCTGGCGGGCATCTCCTCGCTTGAGCGCTGCATCCCACAGGTAAAACGCGCCGCCTAAGGGACCGATCCCCAGTACAGCCAAGAGCGCCCACTCACTTCCGCTCAGCGCCACCGATGGCTCCAACACCCCGTGGCACGCCAGCGACAGCAAGCCTGAGGCCAGACCAAAGACTCCGATGGAAGCAGTAGGAAACGGCGCCACGCGCTGGGTCAATAAAGAATAACTCGCCCAGACAAAGGCGGAAGCGCCGGCCAGGATGTAGCCCCATGCGAAGCCCTCGGTGTCCGCCGTGGCGCCACCGCCACCGGACCTTCCTAAGATCGCCAGCGCCGCACCCGCAAAGCCGACCAGCGCCGCCACCACGTGGATAGCACGCAGGCGGGTGTGTGGCAAGAACAGGGGTGCAAGCAGAACCATGCCCAGCGGCCAAAGGTAGTTCACCAGATTGGCCTGCACCGGAGGCGCATGGCGCAGTGCGGTGAATAGCAAGAAGTGGAACCCAAACAGGCCATATACCCCGAGCGCCAGCGTGGACGCCGGGAGTGTCAGGCTTTGCAGCGCCCGGTAGCGCTCCGTACTCGCTGGTGCGCTGCGCAGCCATTGCCACGCGGTCAACGCCAGCCCCAGCACGCTCCCTGCCAGCAATCCCAGGCCCGTTAATAGAAAAGGGGGGACCTCGCGCAGAGCCACGCCAAGCGGCGCCAGCGTACCCCACAGGGCGATCGCCCCCAACGCCAATAAAGTTGCAGTGCGGTGTTGGCCGTCCTGACTCATGCCGGACGTTGGTCGCTGCTGGGACGCTGCCATAGGTTGATGCCGCCTTCCACCGCATGCTGGTCGATAGCGGCCAACTCAGCGGCGGAAAACTGCAGATTTTGCATCGCTCCGGCAAGGTCGATCACCTGTGCCGCGCGGCTCGCGCCAATCAGCGCGGAGGTCACGCGTGCATCACGCAGCACCCAGGCGACGGCCATTTGCGCCAGCGTTTGGCCGCGCGCCTGGGCGATGTCGTTGAGCGCGCCTACATGGCGCAGGTTTTGTGCGCTCAGGTGTTCGGCTGTGAACGAGCCCCCGCCAGGGCGGTGAATACGCGCATCGGCCGGCACACCGTGCAGGTATTTGTCGGTGAGCAGCCCTTGCGCCAGCGCGCTGAAGGCGATGCAGCCCATGCCCGTGTCCGCCAAGGCGTCGAGCAGGTCTGCTTCAATCCATCGGTTCATCAGGCTGTAAGACGGTTGATGGATCAAGGCCTGCACCCCCATGCTTTTGAGGATCGCATGGGCCTCGCGCGTTTTACCGGCCGAATAGCTGCTGACGCCTACATAAAGCGCCTTGCCTTGTTGCACAGCGCTGGCCAGCGCCCCCATGGTTTCTTCCAGTGGGGTGTCGGGATCAAAGCGGTGGCTGTAAAAAATATCGACATAGTCCAGTCCCATGCGCTGCAGGCTTTGGTCCAGGCTGGCCAAAACATATTTGCGCGAACCGCCACCCTGGCCATAGGGCCCCGGCCACATGTCCCAACCCGCTTTGCTAGAAATGATGAGTTCGTCCCGGTAGGGACGGAAATCGCGCTTGAGGTGCTCGCCAAAGTTACTTTCGGCGCTGCCGTAGGGGGGGCCATAGTTGTTGGCCAGATCGAAGTGCGTAATTCCCAAGTCAAATGCCGTTCGAAGCATGTCACGCTGGGTTTGCATCGGCGTGGAGTCGCCAAAGTTGTGCCACAGGCCCAAGGAGATGGCGGGCAGTTGCAAGCCGCTAATGCCGCAGCGGCGGTACGGCATGCGGCCTTGGTAGCGGTCAGGGTGGGCGTGGTAACTCATGGGCAGAAGGTGTCGACAGTGAAAAAAATGGCAGGGGATCTTGCCGCGTGGCACCGCTCGAGTGTACGCAAGGACTCCAGACGCTGGGTTAGTATGGACGCAACCGCTGGCAGCCCTTTTGCCGCAGATTTTTTCTACCCAGCCCAAGACCAACAGTGAATGACGATACCCCCCAAATTCAAGAACCGCGCCTTTGGAGTGCCGACGGTTGGACCGCGCGCGTCATCAAGAACGAAGATGACGATGGTTGGGCCGTGGCGATGTTCAAAGACGGCATGTCGGAGCCCGCGTTAGTGGGTCCTTGGACCATGGGCCGCGACAAAAAGAACCCCAAGCCCTTGGACGGCCAAGCCTTTAGTACGCTGGTCAAAACCGCGCATGAGTTTGTGCGGCGAAGCGAGCAACAATTGCATGCCACTTTGCACCAAAGCATGGTGGTGACCGTGGGGTCCAGGCGGTTCACGGTCACCATGGATATCGTGCCGGACGACGATCATCCGACTGCACACCTCAGCGCACAGGACGACGATGGGGAATGTGTCGCCCGAGTTGCGGTACCGCCCGCCTTTAAGCTCAATCGCGCCAGTGCCTTGGCTTGGGCGGAAGCGGGCTTTGCCAAACCTGGCAGTCGCTGAGCATGTGATGTTTGGAACCTGTGCGTGCCAACGCACAGAACATTTGCGCAGTGGAGAGCACATTGAGGGCTGTTCATCCACTGCTGTTGAAATGCATCCAAATTTGACCCACCCGATTTGAGCATTTAATCCCGTTGATGGTGGCCGCAGGTGCTGCCGGGGACGGTGTTGGCCGCAAGGTGTTTTCTGACACGGTACTGGAAACCAGGGTATCGGCCTTTACATTTGCCTGATTCAGCAGGTGCAGGCCGCTGCGCGGAAGGCTCTTAGCTCGACTCAGTGTTCCCTGAGGTACTGGCTACCGCATGGCTGGCCTGCAAATCCGCGTGGTAGCTTGACCGCACCATGGCGCCCACGGCAGCGTGTTTGAAGCCCATTTCGTAGGCTTTGGTTTCAAACATTTTGAAGGTATCCGGGTGCACATAGCGGCGGACCGGCAGGTGGCTGGTGCTTGGCGCCAGATACTGACCAATAGTCAGCATTTCAATGTCGTGGGCGCGCATGTCGCGCATCACTTCTAGTATTTCTTCGTCGGTTTCGCCCAGACCCACCATCAGTCCGCTTTTGGTCGGTACGTGGGGAAACAGCGCCTTAAACTTTTTGAGCAAATTGAGGCTGAACTGGTAATCGGAGCCTGGGCGCGCTTCCTTGTAGAGGCGCGGAATTGTCTCGAGGTTGTGATTCATCACGTCGGGCGGTGCGGCTTTCAATATTTCCAGCGCACGGTCATCACGGCCACGAAAGTCGGGTACCAGCACTTCGATTTGAGTCTGCGGCGAGAGTGTCCGTGTCTTTTGAATGCAGTCCACAAAATGGCTGGCGCCGCCGTCGCGCAGATCGTCCCGGTCTACGCTGGTGATCACGACGTATTTAAGCTTTAGCTGCGCAATCGTCTTGGCCAGGCTGTCCGGCTCATTGGCATCCAGGGGATCGGGCCGGCCATGGCCCACATCGCAAAACGGGCAACGGCGCGTGCATTTGTCGCCCATGATCATGAACGTAGCCGTGCCTTTGCCAAAACATTCTCCGATGTTGGGGCAGCTGGCCTCTTCGCACACCGTGACCAACTTGTTGGCGCGCAACACGTCCTTGATTTCATAAAAACGGGTACTGGGCGATCCCGCCTTGACACGAATCCAATCCGGCTTTTTCAATACTTCACCCGCTTGCACCTTAATCGGGATGCGCGAAAGCTTGGCGGCGGCCTTTTGCTTGGCTGATGCGTTGTAGTCTTGTTGCGACTGCGCCTCTCGCACAGTAACGTTGCTGGTGGTGGGGGTCGTTTCTGATGTCATGGACGGCGTCTGAGTAGCCCTGCGCAGTACGGCCCGAGGCCTCGCCATGCTCAAGGAGTTAAGTGGATGATCAATTTGTGGGCAAGCACCTTGGCCACGTCTTGCATATCAACCGTTACGCCAATTGTAGAAAGGTCTACCGTCGGCAGACCCGCATAACCGCATGGGTTGATGCAACTAAAGGGTCCCAAGTCCATATTTACGTTGAGCGCCGCACCGTGATAAGTGCAGTGGCGGCTGATCTTGATCCCGAGCGCGGCGATCTTCCCTAGGCCACTGAAATCGGGCGGCACCTTGCCTTCGCTTGCTTTTTCGGGGTGCTGGGTAAGACGAGCGTGGCCAGAGGGGTCCGCCAGATTGACATAGATACCCGGCGCGCCGTCCACCCGGTGACCGGTCACGCCAAAGTGCCTTAGGGTGCGAATCAGCGCTTCTTCTATCCGGTATACATACTCCTTGACGAAGTAGCCGGCGCGCTTAAGATCCACAAGGGGGTAGGCCACCACCTGGCCTGGCCCGTGGTAGGTGACCTGACCGCCCCGGTCGGTCTGGACGACGGGGATCCCACTGACGTTTAACAGGTGTTCGGCCTTGCCGGCCACACCCTGGGTAAATACGGGAGGGTGTTCGCATATCCACAAGCGGTCTGACAACCCGACGGCACCCGGCACATTGCGCTCGCGGGTGAAGTCCTGCATCGCAGCCAACGTGGCCGCGTAGTCCACCCGTCCCAGCAGCGTGAGCTCCATCGGCATACGCTTTCTAGAGCACCACTTTGACCATCGGGTGCGTGCTCAACGTACGGTACAGCTCGTCGAGCTGCTCGCGACTGGTCGCCGTCACGGTGATTGTGACTCCCAGATAGTTGCCGCCCTTGCTTTCCCGCAGCTCGATCGTCGAGGCGTCAAAGTGCGGGTCAAAGGCTAGCGCAATATTTGTGATCGCATGAACCAAGCCGTCAACGCGGCGTCCCATCACCTTAATAGGGAACTGCGAGGGATAGACGATCAGCGAGGGCGCGCCTTCGCTAGAAGCACCATCGGTTGGCGAAGAGGGCGGCAGCGCCATAGTGAAAAAAGCCTACGTAAAAGAAAAGTGCAGTCTAACGGCAGGGCACTCTGTTGATGCAGTGGCCAAGTACCCAAGTTCCTGCGTATAATCATGGGCTGCGCTGAACTTGTTTGTAAAGCGCGTGTAATCTTGGATACGGACAATGCAACCTCTGCTGGATCCTGATCATTCAGAAGACGACGGGTTCATTCCTCTCAGCGCAGAACAGGCTTCCAAGTTCAGGCAAGAGCATCCGTCCTTGTCACCCTGGTGGGTGGTGTTCGGTCAACTGGTCATGGGCTTGTTGGTGTCGGGGTTGGTCTGGGGAGTCGTGCAGAGCACTGTGGCAGCCATTTCGGCATTCTGCGGTGCGTTGGCAGTTATTGTCCCCGGGGCTTTGTTTGCGCGTGGTTTAACGGGGCGGTTCGCTGCCTTGAATCCGGCAAACGCGGCGACCAGTTTTTTTGTCTGGGAGCTGGTAAAAATTTTGATGACGGTGGCGGTCCTGTGGGCGTCTCACCGTTGGGTAATTGGCCTGAGCTGGCCTGCCATGTTGGTGGGTTTGGTGGTCACGATGAAGGTCTATTGGCTGGCGCTGCTATTTAAGGGCAAGCGTCAGACGGGTTGAAGATTAACAACGCTTAACGGCAAAAGTAACTGACAAGAGTAACTGATGGCTGCTGAAGAACACGCTGCGCATGGCCCCACCGCTGGTGAGTACATTGGCCACCACCTGACCCACTTGCAGACCCAAAAGCAATCTGGCGTGATCGATTTTTCGGTCTTTAACCTAGATTCGATCTTTTGGTCTGTTTTGTTGGGTGTGCTGGGTATGTGGGTGTTGTGGCGCGTCGCGCGCAATGTGACTTCAGGTGTGCCGGGTCGCATGCAGGCCGCAGTGGAAATTCTGCTGGAGATGGTTGACACGCAAGCCAAGGGCATCATCCACAATGCGGAGTCGCGCAAATTTGTGGGGCCGTTGGCGTTGACCGTGTTCGTGTGGGTGTTTCTGATGAACTCCATGGACTTCTTGCCTGTTGATCTGATTCCCTTGATTTGGGAGTTGATCTACGGCGCGGCAGGGGGTGATGCACATCACGCCTACATGCGCGTGGTACCCACAGCAGATTTGTCGATGACGCTGGGCATGTCCACCGCAGTTTTGCTGGTGTGTCTGTACTACAACATCAAGATCAAGGGTGCAATGGGCTGGGCGCATGAATTGGTGACCGCGCCTTTTGGCACCAGCAAAAATCCTGTCTTTGCCCTGATTCTCGGCGTGCTGAATTTGGCAATGCAACTCATTGAATTTACCGCCAAGACCGTGTCGCATGGCATGCGGTTATTCGGAAATATGTATGCCGGTGAGCTGGTGTTCATGTTGATCGCGCTGATGGGTGCGGTCGGTTTTGGTTCGGCCACGGGCATTGCATTGTGGTTTGGTCATGTGCTTGCAGGCACCGGTTGGGCGATATTTCATATATTGATTGTTGCGCTTCAGGCCTTCATTTTCATGATGTTGACGCTGGTGTACGTGGGACAAGCCCACGACCACCACTGATTTTCGGTTTTCTTTTTTTATTTCAATCCACAGGAGCTCTTCATGGAACACGTTCTAGGTTTCGTCGCTTTGGCCGCAGGCCTGATCATTGGTTTGGGTGCCGTTGGCGCTTGTATCGGTATTGGCATCATGGGCAGCAAGTATTTGGAATCTGCAGCCCGTCAGCCTGAGCTGATGAACGAATTGCAAACCAAAATGTTCTTGCTCGCTGGTCTGATTGACGCCGCTTTCCTGATTGGTGTTGGTATCGCCATGATGTTTGCGTTCGCCAACCCCTTCGTGCTGAAATAAGCGCTTTCGCCTCAATCAATACAGAGAGGTGGTGTTGTGAGTATTAACGCAACATTCTTCGCGCAACTGGCAGTATTCTTCCTGTTGGTGGTGTTTACGATGAAACTCGTATGGCCGCCCATTGTGAAGGTGCTGGACGAGCGCTCTGAGAAAATTTCGCATGGCCTGGCCGCGGCTGAGCACGCCAAGATTGAGCTGACGAACGCCCACAAAGAAGTCGAGATCAAGCTGGCGGCTACCCGCAGTGAATCGGCGGCCCTGTTGGCAGATGCTGAGCGACGTGCGCAGCATTTGATCGATGAGGCAAAAGGTCGCGCCTCGGAAGAGGCAAATCGGATCGTGGCAGCAGCACGGGTTGAAGCGACCCAGGAGGCTGTGAAGGCCCGCGAGGCGCTGCGTGAGCAGGTGGCCTTGCTGGCGGTCAAGGGTGCCGAACAAATTCTCCGCAAGGAAGTTAATGCCCAAGTGCATGCTGACTTGCTGGGGCGTCTGAAGACCGAGTTGTAAGGGTGCGCCATGGCTGAACTTGCCACTATCGCACGTCCTTATGCGGACGCTTTGTTCAAGGCCTCGCAGGCTGACGTGCATGCGGCGTCTGCTTGGATTGAACCGTTGTCTGCAGTAGCAGCCGATCCGCAAATCTTGGAGTTAGCCAACAACCCTTCTGCAACCGCGGAGAAGGTTTTTGGTTTGATTCAAGGTGTTTTGCAAAAGATGAGCGTACCGGTGGAATTGCCCACTTCGGCGCAAAATTTTTTGCATGCAGTGATCGAAAACGGCCGCTTGGATGCGTTGCCCGAAATGGCCGCGCAATTCCGTGCGCATGTCAACGCCCAAAGCGGAGCGTCGGACGCACTGGTTTACAGCGCCTTTGAAATCGATGCGTCGGCACTCCATGACGTGACTGACGCGTTGGAAAAGCGGTTTGAGCGCAAGCTCAAGGTGGTCGTGAAGGTGCAGCCCGAGTTGATCGGCGGCATTCGCGTCGTGGTGGGTGACGAGGTGCTCGACACTTCGGTAAAAGCCCGTTTGGAACAAATGAAAGTTGCGCTGGCTGCCTGAGCCGCCGGCTCATCAGTAGACAGCCCTAACAAGAAAGAAGGAAAGAGTAATGCAACTCAATCCAGCAGAAATTTCTGAGCTCATCAAGAGCCGTATCGAAGGTCTGGCAGTCTCTGCCGATGTTCGCAATCAAGGCACCGTTATTTCGGTGACCGACGGTATTGTTCGCGTGCACGGTCTGTCCGACGTGATGCAAGGCGAAATGTTGGAGTTCCCCAACAATACCTTCGGCCTGGCGCTGAATCTGGAGCGCGACTCGGTCGGCGCCGTGATTTTGGGCGACTACGAACACATTTCTGAAGGTGACACCGTTAAATGTACGGGTCGCATTTTGGAAGTGCCAGTCGGACCCGAGCTGATCGGCCGGGTGGTAAATGCCTTGGGTCAGCCGATTGACGGCAAAGGCCCGATCAACGCCAAGATGACGGACGTGATCGAAAAAGTTGCGCCGGGCGTGATTGCGCGTGAGTCGGTGAGCCAGCCCATGCAAACGGGTCTGAAGTCCATTGACTCCATGGTTCCGGTCGGACGGGGTCAGCGCGAGTTGATCATCGGTGACCGCCAGACGGGTAAGACCGCTGTGGCGATTGATGCGATCATCAACCAGAAGGGTCAGCACATGACCTGCGTTTATGTCGCGATTGGCCAAAAAGCCTCGTCGATCAAAAACGTGGTTCGTGCATTGGAACAAGCTGGCGCCATGGAATACACCATCGTCGTCGCTGCTTCGGCTTCTGAGTCGGCTGCCATGCAATACGTATCGGCCTACTCTGGCTGCACGATGGGCGAGTACTTCCGTGACCGCGGCGAAGATGCACTGATCGTTTATGACGATTTGTCCAAGCAAGCGGTGGCCTACCGCCAAGTATCGTTGTTGCTGCGCCGCCCTCCAGGCCGTGAGGCCTATCCCGGCGACGTGTTCTACCTCCACAGTCGCCTGCTCGAGCGCGCCGCCCGTGTGAACGCCAAGTATGTGGAAGACTTCACCAAAGGTGCGGTAAAGGGCAAGACCGGTTCTTTGACGGCCCTGCCGATCATTGAGACCCAGGCGGGTGACGTTTCGGCGTTCGTGCCTACCAACGTTATTTCGATTACGGACGGCCAGATCTTCTTGGAAACCTCTTTATTTAATGCGGGCGTTCGCCCAGCCATTAACGCGGGTATTTCAGTGTCCCGCGTGGGTGGCGCTGCTCAGACCAAGCTGGTGAAAAACCTGTCGGGCGGCATTCGTACCGACTTGGCCCAGTACCGCGAATTGGCCGCTTTTGCCCAGTTTGCGTCGGACCTCGACGAAGCAACCCGTAAGCAGCTCGACCGCGGCGCGCGCGTGACTGAATTGCTCAAGCAAGCCCAGTACAGCCCCCAGTCGATCAGCCTGATGGGTGCAACCTTGTTCGCCGTGAACAAAGGCTTCCTCGACAGCATTGAGGTCAAGCAAGTGCTTCACTTCGAGGCCGGTCTGCACGCTTATCTGAAAGACAAGCACGCAGCTTTGCTGGCCAAGCTGGAGGCGGACAAAGCGATGGACAAGGACGCTGAAGCCGAATTGAACGCTGCCTTGGCTGCTTTCAAGAAAACTTTTGCTTAAGTCCCGCTGACCCAACAAGGAGCATTTGATGGCAGCAGGTAAGGAAATTCGCGGCAAGATCAAGTCGGTGGAAAACACCAAGAAGATCACCAAAGCCATGGAAATGGTCGCCGCTTCCAAAATGCGTAAGGCGCAGGAGCGCATGCGTGCTGCGCGCCCCTATAGCGAGAAAATCCGTCAGGTTGCGGGTAACCTGGGTAAAGCCAATCCCGAGTACGTCCATCCCTTTATGGAGATCAACAAATCTAAGGGGGTTGGCTATATCGTCGTCACCACCGACAAGGGTTTGTGTGGCGGACTTAACACCAACGTACTGCGGCTGTTGACCCAGAAACTGCGCGATGCGCAGGCGCTAGGTCACACGGCCCAGGCCGTTGCCATCGGAAACAAAGGCCTTGGGTTTTTGAACCGTGCCGGAGTCAAAGTGGTGGCGCAGGCGACCCAACTGGGGGACACGCCGCACGTGGAGACGCTAATCGGTCCCGTTAAGGCCCTGCTGGACTCTTACGTGGACGGCGAAATCCATGCGGTGTACCTTTGCTTTACCCGCTTCATCAACACGATGAAGCAGGAGCCGGTGGTGGAGCAGTTGCTGCCCTTGCGAGCAGAAGATCTGCAACAAGGCAGCACCCACAGCAGCTGGGATTACATCTATGAGCCGGACGCGCACATCGTGATTGATGATTTGCTCGTGCGCTATGTGGAGGCTTTGGTCTACCAGGCGGTAGCTGAAAGCATGGCGTCCGAGCAATCGGCACGCATGGTGGCGATGAAGTCCGCGACCGACAACGCTGGGAACGTGATCAACGAACTCAAACTGGTTTACAACAAGACGCGTCAAGCAGCGATCACGAAGGAACTCTCCGAGATCGTCGCGGGCGCGGCTGCTGTCTGATTTTTATTTTTGGAGCAAAGAGTATGGCTCATGAGAACACCCACATGAACGCAGGCGTTCAGGGCAAGATTGTTCAGTGTATTGGCGCGGTGGTGGACGTTGAGTTTCCGCGTGACCACATGCCCAAGGTGTATGACGCCCTCAAGCTAGAGGGCACTGCTCTCACGCTCGAAGTGCAGCAGCAATTGGGTGATGGCATCGTTCGCACGATTGCTCTGGGCTCGTCGGACGGACTGCGCCGCGGTCTGATGGTGACGAACACGGGAGCAGCGATCACGGTGCCCGTCGGCAAGGGAACGCTCGGCCGCATCATGGACGTCTTGGGCTCGCCCATCGACGAACGTGGCCCGGTGGACCAGACGCTGACCGCTTCGATTCACCGCAAGGCGCCCGCCTATGACGAACTCAGCCCTTCGCAAGAACTGCTAGAGACCGGCATCAAGGTGATTGACCTGGTTTGCCCCTTTGCCAAAGGCGGTAAGGTGGGCCTGTTTGGCGGTGCCGGTGTGGGCAAGACCGTCAACATGATGGAATTGATTAACAACATTGCCAAGGCGCACAGCGGCTTGTCCGTGTTCGCTGGTGTGGGTGAGCGTACCCGTGAAGGAAACGACTTCTACCACGAGATGGCGGACTCCGGCGTGGTGAACCTGGAAAATCTGGGTGAGTCCAAAGTTGCGATGGTCTATGGCCAGATGAACGAACCCCCGGGTAACCGTTTGCGCGTCGCCTTGACCGGTTTGACCATTGCGGAGTCTTTCCGTGACGAAGGCAAGGACGTGTTGTTCTTTGTGGACAACATCTACCGTTACACCTTGGCCGGTACCGAAGTGTCCGCTTTGTTGGGCCGGATGCCTTCGGCGGTGGGCTACCAGCCGACATTGGCCGAAGAAATGGGTCGCCTCCAAGAGCGGATCACCTCAACCAAAGTGGGCTCGATCACTTCCATCCAAGCTGTTTACGTGCCTGCCGATGACTTGACCGACCCGTCTCCTGCGACCACATTCGCTCACTTGGACTCCACCGTGGTGTTGTCGCGCGATATTGCCTCGTTGGGTATTTACCCCGCCGTGGATCCTCTGGACTCCACCAGCCGCCAGTTGGATCCCTTGGTGGTGGGCGAAGAGCATTACGCGACCGCTCGCGCGGTCCAGGGCACGTTGCAGCGCTATAAAGAATTGCGTGACATTATTGCGATTCTTGGCATGGACGAGTTGGCTCCTGAAGACAAGCTCACCGTGGCGCGCGCTCGTAAGATTCAGCGTTTTTTGTCGCAACCGTTCCACGTCGCTGAGGTGTTTACCGGTTCGCCTGGTAAGTACGTGACGCTGGCGGAGACCATTCGCGGCTTCAAGATGATTGTGGCAGGTGAGTGCGACCACTTGCCCGAGCAAGCGTTTTACATGGTTGGTACGATCGACGAAGCGTTCGAAAAAGCCAAGAAGGTCTAAGTCATGAACACCATCCACGTCGATGTGGTCAGTGCAGAAGAGTCCATCTTCTCCGGTGAAGCGCGTTTTGTCGCGCTGCCCGGTGAGGCGGGCGAGTTGGGGATTTATCCCCGCCACACCCCGCTGATCACCCGCATCAAGCCGGGCTCGGTGCGCATTGAAATGGCCGATGGCAGCGAGGAGTTCGTGTTCGTAGCCGGTGGCATCATTGAAGTGCAGCCTAACTGCGTCACGGTTCTGTCTGATACCGCTATTCGCGGAAAAGACCTGGACGAGGAAAAGGCCAACGCCGCCAAGGCGCTGGCCCAAGAGGCGATCAAGAATGCCAAGAGCGATATTGACCTCGCAGTTGCGCAGTCTGAGTTGGTCATGTTGGCAGCCCAACTGGCGGCCCTGCGAAAATTTCAGCGCAATCGTTGATTCCTTACTCGCCCTAACGCTAAAAAGCCGCCCTAGGGTGGCTTTTTATTTTTTGTGCCTATGAATTATTCCGCACCGTGGTGGTTGCCCGGTGGCAATTTACAAACGATCGTTGCCGCAAAATTGGGGCAACGGCATGCAGGCGTGCCACCGGTGTACGTCCGAGAACGGTGGACAACGCCAGATCAGGACTTTATTGACCTTGACTGGCAGCGGGATGGCACGCCTAGTGGCGCCCCTTTGATAGTGCTTTTCCATGGCCTGGAGGGGTCATCACGCAGTCACTACTCAGAGTCGTTCGCCGAATTTGCGCGTTTGCAGTCGGCGGCCTATGTGGTGGTGCACTTTCGGGGATGCAGTGGCGAGCTGAATCAGGCGCCACGCGCCTACCACTCCGGTGATTTCGAGGAGATAGGGTGGGTTCTAGAGCGATTGCGCCAACGCCATACAGGTCCATTGCTTGTGGTGGGAATCTCTCTGGGCGGCAATGCGCTACTTCGATGGGCTGAGGAGTCCGGGTCGCTCGCCGCTAATACGGTCTCTGCGGTCGCTTCGGTGTGTGCGCCGATTGATCTGGCCGCCAGTGGGGCCTCGATCGGCCAAGGGTTCAATCGTCAGGTTTATACCCGCATGTTTTTGCAGAGTATGAAACCGAAGGCCTTGCGTAAGTTGGCGCAGTTTCCCGGACTGTTCGACGGCGAGGCCCTGCGTGCAGCCAAGGATCTCTATGCCTTCGACAACATTTTTACAGCCCCTTTGCACGGCTTCAAAAATACCGATGACTATTGGCGCAGGGCATCGGCGAAGCCGGGCCTGCACCACATTCGAGTGCCTGCGCTGGTGCTCAACGCGCTGAACGATCCCTTTGTCCCGGCGGCATCGCTGCCAGCAATGCAGGAGGTGGGTGATTGGGTGACCTTGTGGCAACCCCGCGACGGGGGTCATGTTGGATTTCCCTCGGGCGCGCCGCCCAGTCGTTTGTCGACCCTTCCACAGACTGTTGGCGCCTGGTTGCTGCAAAATTGCGGACTATCAATCAAGCTGTAGGGACCATTTTCAATGGATGACATCGTCAAACAGGCCATGGCCAAGTGGCCAAACGTGCCCGATTGTTACGGCTGGTTGGGGCTGGACGCCCGTGGGAACTGGTTTATGCGAGATGACCGCACCCAGGCCAGCGGCGCCTTTGCCAGTGGCCAACCCGGGGCCAAAGGCTCCATGCTCCAACACGCCAAGCTGATCGAATTCATTGAGCGCAACTACGCGTCTGACCAAGACGGGTGCTGGTTTTTTCAGAACGGGCCTCAGAGAGTCTACGTGGAGCTCGAGGCTACGCCTCACATTTGGCGCATTAATGCCCAGGGGCTCATCACGTCCAACGCTGGACAGCGGGCAGAGTTCGAGCGTTGCCTGATGGACGAAAACGGTTGGGCCTATCTACAAACGACGGCGGGTTTTGGCTTGGTCCACACCCAAGACGTGGAAGCTCTGGCGGCCGCGGTAGAGCTGCGGACTTGGGTGATTGACGAGGTGCAGCGGGCCGACCTGCGCGTTCGCTTTGCTTATTGCGCAAGTCCCCAAGCGCGCTTTGCGCATTCGCCATAAAAAAACCGGCGCATGCGCCGGCTTTTTTGAAGACACGCAGTGTTACTTCGCCGCTTCGGGCGCAGGTTTTGGAGGTTCAGGAAACTTGGCTCCGCCGGCGTTGGCCATGTAGACCACCGCGCGCGCAATTTCATAATCGGCAAAATCACCGCCGCCTTGTGCGCCCATGGCATTCTTGCCTTTAAGTGCTGAATTCCAGAGTGCCTCAAAACCGGTCTTAATACGGGGAGCCCAGGCGGCGGCATCGCCAAATTTGGGTGCGCCGGCTGCTCCATTGGCGTGGCAGGCGGAACACTGGGCCTTGAAAACCTCTTCGCCGGTTTTCATTTCACGGTTGGAGTCACGAATCTCCACCGACCCCACTTTTTGAATGCGCTCTGCTACGGATTTCTCCATGTTGACGGCGCCGGCGGCCGGTTTGCTAGCGGATGTGACGTAGTACACCAGGCCGATAATCACGAATATTGGGATTACGAACGAGTAAAAAACCGCCATCAACAGTTGTTTTGGGTTCTTGACGGGGCCGGTGTGGGCCTCTTCGTGCGCTGCTGCCTGACTATGGTCGCTCATGGTGTCCTCGGATGGTTCGGGGCTGGTTAATCAACGCACGATTATAACGGTCCGACCGCAGGAAACCCCCTACAATCCAAGGCTCTCCTGTGCGGCTGTAGCTCAGTGGATAGAGTATTGGCCTCCGAAGCCAAGGGTCGTGGGTTCGATCCCCGCCAGCCGCACCATCCTTCAGGTAATCGCTGCCCCGCTTGATCTTGCTTCATGGCGCGTGGCACTCCTTACGCGTTGCAAATTCCAATCGTCGCGGCGATCGACCGTAAGTTCTCCCGTTGAGTCGCTGTTTATATTCAAGTCATGTCGCAAATCCCAATCCCTATGCCCGCCGTCGTTACGCCCGAAATGTTCGATGAGATCGATGCTATTTTGGATGACTTGCGGACCCGCAACGACGAAACGCCACAGTGGGAGTTTTGTGAGGGCGTGTTAGCCGCGCTGGTATGTTGCCGCGGCCCCATCGCGCCGGACGAATATTTGGAGCTTCTGCTGGGTGTTGCCCCGACCGGCGAGCCGGCAGACACTGTCACAGAATACGAAGGCAGCTTTGCCGATGCTGCGCAGCGCGCGCGCTTCATGGAAATTTGGAACGCCCGCTGGACCGAGATCGCCACCGCTTTGGCCCAAGACACCCAGTCGTTGGACGAAGAAAGCGCCTACCAACCAGAAATCATGGATGTACGCGGCGCAATTGCCTCGTTGCCCGAGGCGGAGCGCGGCGAACTGGGCGACGACGTCATTCCTTCTTTCGGCCAGGTCTGGGCCCTGGGGTTTATGTTCGCAGTCGAAAACTGGCCGGAAGAATGGGCTGCGCCGCGCGACAAGGACGCCGCCAACTGGCTGGATGCGTCGCTGCAGTCCATCGTGGCGCTAACCGAAGACGACACCGGCCCGATCGAGGTCTCTCCGTTCAGTGACGATGCGCCCCCCAGCATGAGCCAGGCCCGCGTGGACGCCTTCGCCGACGCGGTGTGGGCGGTCTATGACCTCTTTGAACTGTGGCGCGGCATCGGCCCCCGGGTGGAAACTGTGCGCCGAGTGGCCGGCCCCGGCCGCAACGATACTTGCTCGTGCGGCAGCGGTAAGAAGTTCAAGAAGTGCTGCGGGGCTTGAGGCGCCCTCGAAGCGCCGCGGGCATATCACCGGTACCGCAGCTTCATCACCAAGATGCACATCGCCAGCGAAACCGTGATTCCGTTGGAAATCACGATGGGCCAGGAGTTGAGCAGCAGGCCGTAGACCAGCCATAACCCGACGCCGACCACAAAGGCGCTGTACATGGTGAGCGAGATGCCGCTCACGTCCTTGGTGCGCAGCGTGTGCAGCACCTGCGGCACAAAGCTGGCGGTGGTCAGTACGGCGGCGATCGTGCCTATCCAGTCGGCAGTGAGCATCAATTTCCTTCGGTATCTTGGGCCGTCCAGTCCACCAGCGCGTCAAAGGCGGCGCGGGCGGCGTGGGCGTTGGGGTGGTTGGCCACGGCCACCAGCACATAGCGCTTGCCGCTGCTGCCGTGGACGTATCCGGCGATGGCGCTCACGCCGTTCAGGCTGCCGGTCTTCAGGTGTGCGCTGCCAGGGCTGGAAACTTTCGCGCGTTTCAGGGTGCCGTCCACGCCGCTGATGGGCAAGGAAGCCATCAGCTCCGGCATCAGAGGCGAGCGGTAGGCGGTTTGGAGGAGTTGCCCCAGCGCCCGTGCGCTGATGAACTCCTGCCGCGACAGACCCGAGCCATTGTCAAGTTGCAACGGCTCGGTGGGGCTGATGCGCGACTGCCACCACCGTTCGACCACGGCGCGCGCAGTGCCCAGCGAAGCGGGCGACCCAGTACTTTCTCGCCCCAACGTCAAAAACAGTTGCTGCGCCATTACGTTATTGCTAAATTTGTTAATGTCCCGAACGATCTCGGACAGTGGCGGCGAGCGCAGCTCCAGCGTGGGGGGACTGGTCAGCAAGGTGGCGGGCACCTGGCCGTAGCGCACCGTGCCGCCGAGTTGACCGCCCATCGCGCGCCAAAGGCCTTGCACAGCGCGTGGCGCATACGTGGCCGGGTCCGCGTAGGCCACTGGCCAGACTTTTTCGCCGCAGTCTGCCGGGTAACCGCCGGCAAATCGGATACGCACTGGGTCGTTTAACGCCGCCTTGAGCGCGGCCCGGTAGTCGTTGCAGGGACCGCTGAGCAGCGGCACGGTGTCCTGGGCTTGCACCCCCCACAGTGGCGGGTCAAATTGCACATGCGCCACTGCGCGCTGCGCGTCGGGCGTAAAGCCCATCAGCACCGATTTGTAGTTGATCAACAGTGCGTCCGGGCTGGCGTTGTAAGGCCGCAGCGGCTCCCCGTCAAACGCGCCGGGGTCGGTTGGCTCGATGGCGAACGCCGTGCGGTCGAGCACGATATCGCCCTGAATGCGTTGGATGCCAAAGCCCTGCAGCCGATGCAGCAGCAGCCACAGACGCTCTAAAACCAGCTTGGGGTCGCCTTGGCCTTGGATGTACACATTGCCTTGCAGCACCCCAGCGAGCACCACGCCGTCGACATACACCGGCGTGCTCCAGGTAAAGGCAGGGCCCAACAGGTCCAACGCGGCAAAGGTGGTCACCAGCTTGATGACCGAGGCGGCCTGCATGGGCACGCTGGCGCGGTGGCTGAGGCGCGGGGTGGAGGTTGGGTTTTGAGCGTCCAGTACCAGTAGCGCTACCGCGTCTCGGGGTACTTTGGCCCGTACCAGCCCCGCGTCCACCGCCGCCGGAATTTGCGCCTGGGCGAGTGCGCAAGCACACCACAGGGCGACGGACAGCAGGCAACGTAACAACATAACTTGGATTATCGGCGCCGCCGCTGCGCGTTGACCGTGGCGCTGCGGCGCCCTGAAGCGGGCACAGCCCCGATAATCGCTGCATGACTTCTACCCCTCCCGCTGCGCCCGTAGGCCGCCTTTCGCCCCGCGCTGTGGGTTTGTTGGCCGCCGTCGTCACGGTGGCGATCTGGACCTCGTTCATCGTGATTGCGCGCGCTTCTGCCGACCCGACGCGCGGCGGATCGCTCAGTCCGTTTGACATCGTTTACGCCCGGCTGTGGGGTGCTGGGCTGGTTTTATTGCCTTGGGGGTGGTGGCTCTCGCGTCGCGCACGACTGGCCGGGCAGGGCGCCGGATCCTTGGGCGGGTTGTCGCCGCTATCGCTTCCCATCACGGCGCGGGTCGGTATTTTTGGGGGCTTGTTGTATGCCACGCTGGCGTACAGCGGCTTTGTCTTTGCCCCGGCGGCGCACGCATCGGTGCTGCTGCCGGGCAGCCTGCCCTTGTGGACCACGCTGCTGGCCCTGCTGTTGTTGGGCGACCGCATCAGTTGGGGACGTGCTTTGGGTCTGGCGCTGATTGTGGGCGGCGACGTGCTGGTGGGGGGCGCCAGTTTGCTGCACGCCTTTGACGGCAGCGGCGTCTGGCGTGGCGACCTGTTGTTTATCTGTGCGGCCATGGCGTGGTCGGTGTACAGCGTTTTGGTGCGCCGTTACACCCTCGACGCCGTGCGGGCCACGATCGCGGTGACCGCCATGGCTTTTGTCGTTTACGTACCGATCTACACCGTGCTGGTGGTAGGCGGTTGGGTGGAGGGCCACGTCTTTGCGGCACCTTGGCGCGAAGTGCTGTTTCAGATGGCGTTTCAGGGGGTGGGCTCGGTGGTGGTGTCGGGCATTGGCTTTACCAAGATGATCCAGCACTTTGGCCCGGTGCGTTCCACCATGATCACGGCCGTGGTGCCTGGCTTGTCGGCGGTGTCGGCGGCGCTGGTCTTGGGTGAGCCCTTGCCTTGGAACGTGCTGGCCGGTCTGGCGCTGGTGAGCGCTGGCATTGTGTTCGGCGTGCGCAAGGTCGCGGCACAACCGGTGGTGGCTCCGGCTTTGAAGGGCGCCGCGTGAGGCTGCTCGCCTTTGACACCAGCACCGACACCTTGTCGATGGCGGTGTCGCGGACGGTGAACGGTGAACAACGCGTGTGGCAAAGCAGCGGCCCCGGCGGTGCCCAATCATCCAGCAGCCTGATAGGCGGGGTACTGGAGCTCCTGCGTCAGGCGGACATGGCGCTGACCGAAATCGATGCCATTTGCTTTGGTAGCGGACCGGGCTCGTTTACCGGACTGCGAACCGCCTGCTCGGTAGCGCAGGGCTTGGCCTTTGGCGCCGGCGTGCCGGTCTTGCCTGTGCCGTCTTTGTTGGCGGTGGCGCAGGCTGCGCGTATGGGCGCGGCTCCGTACCCGCATCAAGGCCAGATCACCGCCTTGCTCGATGCCCGCATGGACGAGATTTATGCCGCCACCTATTCCTTTGACGCTGCGCACTGGACGCCGCTGCAAGCCCCCTGTTTGGTGGCACCCGAGGACTTGGCGCGCTGGGCGCTGGCGCCGCCGGGCGGTAGTTGGCACGCTTGGGCGGGTAATATCTTTGGCGTCTACGCCGGGCACTTGCAGCACCCCGACGGCCTGACTTGCGTCGATGCCTTGCCCACCGCCGTAGCCATGCTGCAACTCGCCCCGGCGCTGCTGGCGGCGGGCCGGGCGGTCCACGCCCGTCAGGCCTTGCCACTGTATGTGCGCGATAAAGTGGCCAAAACTACGGTCGAACGCGCTGCAGAAAAAGCCGAAAAAGAACAGCTTCTGGCCCCCAACGCCAGCTCCGGCGCCCATGCCTAAGGCGCTCGCGAGCGACCGGCCCGAGGTGCGCTTTGAGCCACTGGGGCCTGATCGCCTGAACGCGGTGCTCGAGGTGGAGAACCGAGCCTACGCCCACCCCTGGAACCGCGCCAACTTCAACGACGTGTTGCACAGCGGCTATCTGGCTCAAATTCTGATGGCTGAGACCACCATCGTGGGTTATTTCGTGGCCATGAAGGGCGTGGACGAGGTGCATTTGCTCAACATCACCGTGTCGCCGGACTACCAAGGCCAAGGCTGGGCGCATCTGATGTTGGACGCCTTAGACCTTTGGGCTCGCGGCCAAAACGCCGGCTATCTCTGGCTGGAAGTACGTGTGGGCAACACCCGCGCGCGCCAGGTGTACGAGCGCCATGGATTTCGCCAGGTGGGGCAGCGCAAAAACTATTACGCCGCCGGGCGCGGCCAGCGCGAAGACGCCTTGGTGATGAACCTCCGCCTCGCATAATCAGGCCATGCCCCTGCAACTCGACACCCGCCAGCGCGCCATGCTTTTGGAAATGGGCGTGCACGTCTGGCTGCCTGGCACCGACTTCGGCGTCCAAGCCCTAGCGCCGGAAAGTCCGTCCAGCCCGGGCGAGCGAGCGCAGCCGATGCTGCCCGCGGCAAACCCAGCCGCCCCTGCAAGCGCGCGCCCCAGCGCCGCAAGTCTGGCGCCTGTGCGCGCCGGTGCCGTCTCGGGCGGTGCTGCGCCGCAAGGCGCCGGTGCTGCCAACGACCTCGGTCAGATTCACACCCTGGGCTGGACCGCGCTCCAGCAAACCGCCGCCGGGTGCCAGGCTTGCGGCCTGTGCGCAGGGCGCAACGCCAGCACGCTGACCTCTTTGGCCGACGGCCAAACGGCTCCATGGATGGTGGTCGGTGATCCGCCCGACGAAGACGAGGACGCAGCGGGCCACGCCTTTGCCGGAGATGCGGGCGCGCTGCTGGACAACATGCTGAAGGCGGTGGGCGCGGCCCGCACACGTGCGGGCGCGCCACCCGCGCCGGGGCTAGAGGGCGCATTGCTGGCCAAAATCACCGCCTGCCGCCCGCCCAATGGCCGCAACCCGCAGCCTGCCGAATTGGCCCAATGCGCGGCCTACTTACACCGCCAGATTGCGCTGGCCCAGCCCAAAGTGATTCTGGCGATGGGCCGTTTTGCCAACCAACTGCTGCTGGCTGAGCACCCCGAGGCGCTGGCGCTGCCACTGGGCAAGCAACGTGGCACGGTGTACCGCTTCCAGGGCATTCCGGTCGTGGTGACTTACGCCCCCAAAGCGCTGCTGCGCAACAGCGCGGACAAGGGCAAGGCCTGGGCTGATTTGTGCATGGCGGTCGAGACGCTTGCGCGCGTTGCCTAAGGCTTTGCGTCGAACCCTTTGAACCGAGAAATCAGTTGAGGCGCGGCCCCTGTCGGCGCAGCTCCTCCATCAGCGCAGCCGGTGCGCCGCCATCGGCCAAGTGGCGCTTGTACCAAACCGTCAGCACCGAGGTCACCACGGGCCCCGGGTTTTGCAGCACCTTGTCAAAGTCCATGCCGTTAAGCGTGCACACCCGCTTGAACAGGTCCATGTCCAAATCAATCGCGTCGTCCGCACAACGGCGCAGCTTGAGATCAGCAAAGGCGTAGCCTTCAGGGAGTTTGAGGGTGAGCAGGGCGTCGGTAGGCATGGGGCTAAAGCTTTTTTTGTCTCAATATAAGCTATTGACAGCCTATAAAATTATGGTTAGATTGACCATATGAAGGCAAAGCGCATTTTTTATGACAAAGCGGTTTTGCCGGGTGGTGAGATCGTTGAAATGACGATCTGGCAGCTTCCCCAGCCATCTGTTGAAAGACCGCATGGGCTCAAGTACACGTTGTTTTATGGCCGTGACGGCGAGCGAATCGTAGGCTATGACAACGAGCAGGGCAAAGGCGATCACAAACATTTGGGGCTTATTGAAACCCCATATAAATTTATCAATGCGGAACAACTAGTGGCTGATTTTCTGGCAGACATCGATGGAGCTAAAAATGGACGCAACACATAAAGTACAGGTCAACGTGGGCAGTTTGGCCGATATGGGCAAGCGTTTTTCGTTGGCATGGAATCGGGCCACGATGGGCGAGCCGCTAGATGAAACCCACGTCACGTTTCTCAATATTCAGACCATGCTGGAAACTCTCTCCCCCCGACGGTTGGAGTTGCTTCGCCATGTACGCCAGCACGGTGCCAACAATGTTCGCGAGCTAGCTCAGACCCTTGCACGTGACTACAAAAATGTGCACCAAGACGTGGCAGTGTTGGAGGCCACCGGGCTATTGATCCGGGATGGCAGAAAATTGGCGGCGCCGTGGGACGAGTTGCAGGCTCACGTCTCTTTGTTGCCATCCTGAAATGATGTTGGACGGTTCCAAATTCGGGTGCGAAGCGGCTAAGGCGGGGCAATTGGTGCCATATTCATTCGGTTAGAAGTTGGGCCAGGGCCGTTTATTGCCGAGCAACTCACCCCCTTCGATTGTCAAACCGCCCCCGCCATGTGCATCGAAGTAGACGACCTCTCCCGCCCCGCCTTGCATGCGCTGCTGCGTGAGCACCTGGCGCACATCCGGGTGAGGCGAAAACGCGGGCGAGTTTTATTGCCATGAAAAAACGCATTCGGTCGTTATCTTTCCCACTTGACGCCGTTTCTGGAAAAGACTTTCTACTTCCCCTACTTAATTTCCACTTGCAGTCACTCGGCTCAAAAACAACACGAAGGTCACTGCGGGTACGGCTCGCAGGAATGTGCGGCGAAGGCAAGCTACTTGATCTGAAGGCTTCGGTCAGTATGGCGGCCAGAAGTTGGGTTTAGCCGCCGAAGCACGGGCGACGCCGAACCCCTCGTTCAATAGGAGCGCTACCGGCAGGGAAGCAGGCCCGGACCGTTGGGGTACCGTATATGGGAATTCAGAAATTTTGTGTAAACAGGACAAGATGCAAGCGCAAGCCTCCTCGCTGCCGTCCTGACAGTAAGACGGTGAGCATGGCCGCTTAGGCCTCCAACAACCTCCCCAAATACCGCCCCGTAAAACTCCCCTCACAAGCCGCAATATCCTCCGGCGTGCCCACCGCCAGCACGGTGCCGCCGCCCGAGCCGCCTTCGGGGCCCATGTCGATCAGCCAGTCGGCGGTTTTGATGACGTCCAGGTTGTGCTCGATCACCACAATCGTGTTGCCCGCGTCGCGCAACTGGTGCAGCACTTTGAGCAGCAGCGCAATGTCGGCAAAGTGCAGGCCGGTGGTGGGTTCGTCCAAAATATAGAGGGTGCGGCCGGTGTCGCGCTTGCTGAGCTCCAGCGCGAGCTTGACACGCTGCGCCTCGCCGCCTGAGAGGGTGGTTGCGGCCTGGCCTAGGCGGATGTAGGACAAGCCCACGTCCAGCAGGGTTTGCAACTTGCGCGCAATGGTGGGAACGGCCTTGAAGAAGTCAAACGCGGCTTCCACCGTCATGTCCAAAATCTGCGCGATGTTCCTGCCCTTGTACATCACCTCCAGCGTTTCGCGGTTGTAGCGCGCACCCTGGCACACGTCGCAGGGCACGTACACGTCGGGCAAGAAATGCATTTCTACCTTCACCATGCCATCGCCCTGGCAGGCTTCGCAGCGTCCGCCGCCGCTTCCGGCCGGCACGTTGAAGCTAAAGCGCCCGGCGCCGTAGCCGCGTTCGCGTGCGGTGTTCACTTCCACCATCAGCTCGCGGATGGGCGTAAACAGGCCGGTGTAGGTGGCCGGGTTGGAGCGTGGCGTGCGCCCAATGGGCGACTGGTCCACGTTAATCACCTTGTCGAAATGCTCGATGCCCTCAATCGCCTCGTGTGGTGCCGGTTCATCGTGGGCGCGGTGGATGGTGCGGGCCACGGCCGTATACAGTGTGTCGTTCACCAGCGTGGATTTGCCCGACCCGGATACACCGGTCACGCAGGTGAGCAAGCCCACCGGAAACTCCACACTCACGTTTTTCAGGTTGTGACCGGTGGCGCCAATCACCCGCAGCGCTTGTAAGTCGCCCAGCGTGGCGCGGTGGCGCGCTTCGCGCTCGGCGCGGCGCTCGGCCGCCGGGCTCGGGGCATAGCGGCCGGGGTGTTTGGCCTGGTAGGCTGCGCGCTCCACGGTGGGCAACCAGGCAGTGCGCTGCTTGGGCACTTCAATCTTGAGCGTGCCGGCCAGGTAACGGCCGGTCAGGGAGTCGGGGTTGGCTTTGACTTGGTCAAAGGTGCCTTGCGCCATCACGCGCCCGCCGTGCACCCCCGCGCCGGGCCCCATGTCGATGACGTGGTCGGCGGCGCGCATCATGTCTTCGTCGTGTTCCACCACCAGCACGGTGTTGCCGATGTCGCGGAGGTGTTTGAGCGTGTCGATCAGCCGATCGTTGTCGCGCTGGTGCAGTCCTATGCTGGGCTCGTCCAGCACATACATCACACCCGTCAGGCCCGAGCCAATCTGGCTTGCCAGGCGAATGCGCTGGCTCTCGCCGCCCGAGAGCGTCTCGGCGCTGCGGTCCAGGCTCAGGTAGTTGAGCCCCACATCGTTCAGAAACTTCAGGCGCAGGCCAATCTCGCGCACCACTTTGGCGGCTATTTCACCCTTGGCGCCGTGCATCTTCAGGTTGCTGAAATAGGCATAGGCCTCGCGCAGCGTGCTGCGGCTGATCTCAAAAATTGCGCGCGCTTGCGTGCCTTCACCAATTTTGACGTGGCGCGCCTCGCGGCGCAGGCGCGAACCCGCGCACTCAGCACAGGGTTGGGTGCTGCGCAGGCGCGCCAAGTCTTCGCGCACCACGGCCGAATCGGTTTCCTGGTAGCGCCGCTGCATGTTGGGGATGATGCCTTCGAACGGATGTTTTTTGCCCTGCTTTTTGCTCGCGGGTTGGCCGGGGTCCAGCTGGTAGTTGAACCGTATTTCTTCGCTGCCCGAGCCAAACAAGAGGGCCTGGCGCACCGCCTCGGGTAAGGTCTCGAAGGGCTGCTCCACGTCAAACTTGTAGTGCTTGGCCAGGCTCTCCAGCATAGAAAAGTAATAGGCATTGCGCCGGTCCCAGCCTTTAATAGCACCGCTGGCCAGGCTCAGGCTGGGGAAGGCCACCACACGGGCCACATCGAACAAGTCATGCTGGCCCAGACCGTCGCAGGCCGGGCAGGCGCCCACCGGCGAGTTAAATGAGAACAGGCGCGGCTCCAGCTCGCTGATCGAATAAGTGCAGCGCGGGCAGGCAAACTTGGCGTTAAAACCATGCTCTGGTGGTGCGCTGCCGTCAGCGGGCGCGTCCATGTCCAGCGCAATGGCGCGGCCTCCGGCCAAGCGAAGCGCGGCCTCAAAGCTCTCGGCCAGGCGTTGTTTGAGCGCGTCATACTGCGCGCGGTCCGCGTCCGGCGTGTTGGCTTCTACCGCAATGGAGCTCTGGCTGGGCGCTGCGCGTACCTTGATGCGGTCAATCACCACGTCAATGTCGTGCTTCTCGGTTTTCTTGAGCGTGGGCAGGTCGTCAAAGTCAAACACCACGCCGTTGATGCGAAAGCGCACGTAACCCTGCGCCTGCATGTGCGCAAACAGCTCCAGAAACTCGCCTTTTTTCTCGCGCGCCACCGGGGCCAGAATCATCAGCCGGGTGCCTTCGGGCAAGGCCAATACAGCGTCCACCATTTGGCTCACGGTTTGGGACTGCAGCGCCTGGCCATGGTCCGGGCAAAATGGAGTGCCAGCGCGGGCAAACAGCAGGCGCAGGTAGTCGTGAATCTCGGTCACCGTGCCCACGGTGGAGCGGGGGTTGTGGCTGGTGGCCTTTTGCTCGATCGAGATGGCGGGCGACAGGCCTTCAATCAGGTCGACATCGGGCTTGTCCATCAATTGCAAAAACTGCCGTGCGTAGGTGGACAGGCTTTCCACATAACGACGCTGCCCTTCGGCGTACAGCGTGTCAAAGGCCAGACTGGATTTACCCGAGCCGCTCAGGCCGGTGATTACGACCAACTGGTTGCGCGGAATGTCCAGGTCGATGTTTTTGAGGTTGTGGGTCCTGGCGCCACGTACGCTGATCAGGTTTTGGCGCAAAGCCGCGCCCAAGTAGGCGCCTGTGGTGTCAGATGCCTCGCGAAGTGCGCCAGCCAGGTCAAAGGGAGTATGGGGAGTGTTCAAAACGTGCGCGTCAGGCCAAACTGCTGATTATCGCCAAGGGCGGCTTCTGGCGCTACCGGACCTTAAAGAGCGTAATAATGCGCAGACTAATTTGGAGAAAACCATGGCATCCGTGAACAAAGTCATCCTCGTCGGCAACTGCGGCCGCGACCCCGAAATCCGCTACCTGCCCTCCGGCCAGGCGGTTGCCAACGTGAGCATCGCCACTAGCAGCCGACGCAAGGACAAAAACACCGGCGAAACCGTGGAAGACACCCAGTGGCACCGGGTTACTTTTTACGACCGGCTGGCCGAAATCGCCGGTGAATACGTCAGAAAAGGCCGCCCGATCTACGTCGAAGGCCGCTTGAAGTACGGCAAATACACCGACCAGGCCGGGATTGAGAAAAACACGGTTGACATTGTGGCCACCGAGTTGCAGCTGCTGGGCGGCCGTGAGGGCATGGGCGGCCCGGGCGACGGTGACGACGGCGGCGCTCCTGCTCCCCGCCGCATGGCCCCGCCCGCTCGCGCCCCCCAAGCGGCCCCCGCCCGCCAGGCTCCGGCACCGCGCCCGGCCAGCGGGTTTGACGATATGGATGATGACATTCCGTTCTGATCGCCATTTCTCTTTTCAGTGGTCTGGTTTCCCACTCACTCCCCCTTTCGTGCCCGCTGGGGAGGAATGGGGGCCGGGGGATAGCAGGGGAAAACCAATCCGTAGTGAAGCGTAAAACCGCGTTTAAGTCAGCCAAGCCTGGCCCACAAACGGCACCCCCAACGCCCGCATCCGCTTGTCCATACACAGCACCGCGTGGTCTTTGCTCAGCATCACCGCCTTGTGCGCCACCGCCAGGTCAATGAACTTCTGGTCGTCCGGGTCTTTGCAGGTAACGCTGGCTTTGGGTGCCACATCCACCGTGTTGGACAGGTGGTCAAAGTGCCCCAGCACCTCGGCGGCGCTGCGCTGATAAAAGGCCATGCGGCGCAGCACTTGGGGGTAGTCCAGTACCCGCACCAGTTCTTCGCGCATCGGGGCGGTGGCTAGCCACTGCGGCTGGCCTAAAGTGAGAGCGGTTGTCAGCGCTTGGTTCAGGGTCAGCGTAGCGGGGTCTTGAAACACAAACAGGTCGAGCACGATGTTGGTGTCGATCACCACGCAGGCACCCGACGCGGGTGACGGGATTGAGGCCACCGGATTGCGCTGCGCTTAGTCGGCCGAGGAGGGCTGGCCCGCTGCCTTGGCGGCGACCGCGTCTTTGGCCATGCGACCGGCCACCATGTCGAACTTGAACAACCGGCATTCGATGGGGCCGTTCCACATCGGCACGCGACGCGACTCTTTCAGCCGCATCTTGCCGGGCAGTTTCAGGTCGGGCGTGAGCATCCAGGCGCTCCAGCCGCTGAAATTTTTTTTCCAATGGCTTGCCAGCTGGCTGAAAAACTCGCCACCGTCTTCGGTGTGTGCCAGCTCGCGGGCGCCGAAGCGGCCTTGGGGTTCACCGTCCGCAAATTGCTCCCGTGGCGCATTCTCATGGCGCCTTCCCGCTCCTGCCACGCCGCCCACGTCAATCCGCTCGCCATAGGGCGGGTTCAGAATCATCACGCCGCCGCCGGTGGCTGCCGCGTCAATCGGCGGCATGCGTTGCAAGGCGTCGCCACCCCGGAAGTCGATCACGTCGGCAACTCCGGCGCGCTGGGCGTTGCGCTGCGCAAAGTCGACCATGCGAAACGACACATCGCTGCCGTAAATCAGCGCGGGCTGGCCGGGCTCGGGTTTGACTACCGACTCGGCTGCCTCCCTCTTCATCTCGGCCCATTCCTGGGCGCGAAAGGGCACAAACTTCTCAAAGGCAAAGCGGCGCAACGAGCCGGCCGCAATATTGCAGGCAATCTGAGCCGCCTCAATCACCACGGTACCGCTGCCGCAGCACGGGTCATACAGCGGCAAGAGGTCTTCGTCCCCCGAAGCCCAGCCGCTGGCAGCAATCATCGCGGCAGCCAGGGTCTCTTTCAGGGGCGCATCGCCCTTGTCTTCGCGCCAACCGCGCTTGAACAGCGGCTCGCCCGAGGTGTCGATGTACAGCGAGCAGGCATCGGTGGTCAGGTGGGCGTAGATACGCACGTCGGGCCACTGCGTGTCCACGCTGGGGCGCACATTGCCCGAAGTCTCGCGGAAGCGGTCGCACACCGCGTCCTTGACCTTCAAGGCGGCGAAGTTCAGAGAGGTCAGCGGACTGTGCTGGGCCGTAACCTCAATCTTGATGGTCTGGCGCGGCGTGAACCAGCGCTCCCAGGGTACGGCCATCCCGGCCCGGTACAGGTCAGCCTCAGAGCGGTATTCGGTGTACGACACCAGCACCAGCACCCGCTGAGCCAGCCGGCAATACAGGTTTAGCCGCATCGCATCGGACAGCGAGGTGCGCACGGCCACGCCCCCCCGCTGTTTGGTAACGCAGCCCGGCGGCAGGCCCGTGATTTGCAGAATTTCGGGGGCAAGGTAGTCTTCTACCCCAGCGGCGCAGGGCAGAAACAGTTGGAGCTGGTTCAAACGGGTTCCTTTAAAGCGCTTTGCGCAAACTGGCCGGGGCGATCTTGAGCCCCTCGCGGTACTTGGCCACGGTCCGACGCGCGCATTCAATGCCTTGCTCTTTCAGCATCTCTGACAGTTGGTTGTCGCTGAGCGGTTTTTTGGGGCTCTCGGCGGCAATGAACTGCTTGATGATGGCGCGCACCGCCGTGCTCGATGCGCTGCCGCCCGACTCGGTGTCCAGGCCCGAGCCAAAGAAATACTTCAGCTCAAAAGTGCCAAACGGCGTGGCCATGTACTTGGCGGTGGTCACACGGCTGATGGTGGACTCGTGCAAACCGAGTTCTTCGGCAATCTCGCGCAGCACCAGCGGGCGCATGGCAAGTTCGCCGTGGGTGAAAAAGCTTTTTTGGCGCTCCACCACCGCCGTGCTGACGCGCAGGATGGTGTCAAAGCGTTGCTGGATGTTCTTGATGAACCAGCGCGCTTCTTGCAGGCGCTGTTGCAGACCGGCGTGGCTGGAACTGGACTTGTGGTTGCGCAAGACGTTGGCGTAGATGTCGTGCACCCGCAGGCGGGGCATGACATCGGGGTTCAGCTGCACCCGAAATTTCGGGGTAGCCCCGGCCTTGTGGATGGCGCTCACCAGCACGTCAGGCACCACAATATTGCGTTCCACGTCGACAAAGCGCCGACCCGGTTTGGGCTCTAGTCGAGCAATCAGCGCAATCGCTTCACGCACCAGCGTGTCGCTGCCTACGCCCAGAGCGACGAGGCGCTTGATGTCGCGCCGCGCCAGAAAGTCCATGGGCTGTTGGCAAATACGCAAAGCCACTTCCAGCAACTCGCGTTGCGCCTCGTGGTCCGCCGCCTCGTGGTCCAGATTCGCCAGCAGGTCACGGACCTGGAGCCGCAGGCATTCGCCCAGGTCGCGTGCGCCCACACCGACGGGCTCCAGCGCGTGTAACAGTCCAAGTGCGACCGTAAAGTGGTGCACCAAGTCTTCAATTTGCTCCAGATCGTCGCCTGCCAGGCTTTGCGCAAGCGACTCCAGTGGGTCTTCGAGGTAGCCGTCGTCGTTGAGGGATTCAATCAAGAAGCGCAGCGCCGCACTGTCGGTGTCGCTCAACCTTAAGCGCAGCGCCTGACGCAGCAAGTGCGCTTGTAAAGACTCCTGTACGCGCGCAAGCTCAGTGGCATCTTTGTCCTCGTCGTCACCTAAGTTGTTGGTGCGCGCTTTGGCATCGCCACCCCATTCGCCGTCGTCCGGGGTGGTCTCGGTGGTGCCGTCACCCTCCCAACTCACGCCATCGTCCCCCGGGTCGGCAGTCAGGGGCGTGGCATCTTGGTCCTGGTTGTCGGAGCTGCTAGAAAAGTCGGTGCTGGCGCTGGGCGCGTATTCACTGATGCGGTCGCCGTCGCTCACCGGCATATCCGCCTGCGCCAGGCCAAATTGCTCCCGCTCGGCCGCCTCATGGTCCATTTCCAAAAAGGGATTGGCCTCCAGCATCTGCTCGATCTCTTGTCCCAACTCGAGGGTGGAGAGTTGCAACAACCGAATCGATTGCTGCAACTGAGGCGTCAGCGCCAGATGCTGCGAAACCCGAAGCGAAAGACCTTGTCGCATATCCGACTACATCTTGAAGTTCTCACCCAAGTAGACCCGACGCACTTCTGCGTTGTGGACTATCTGGGACGGTGTACCCTGCGCCAGCACATGGCCGTCGCTGATGATGTAGGCGTGGTCACAAATGCCGAGTGTTTCGCGCACGTTGTGGTCCGTGATCAGCACGCCAATATTGCGGCTTTTGAGAAAGTTGATGATGCGTTGGATTTCGATCACGGCAATCGGGTCAATGCCGGCAAATGGCTCATCCAGCAAAATAAACCGCGGTTGCGTGGCCAAGGCGCGGGCAATTTCGACCCGCCGCCTTTCGCCGCCGGACAATGCCAGTGCGGGCGACAGGCGCAAATGATCGACCCGCAAATCCTGTAACAAGGCTGTGAGCCGGGACTCTATTTCCGGGGCGGCCAGGGGCTTCCCATCCGCGCCGTTTTGCAACTCCAGCACCGCGCGTACGTTGTCCTCGACATTGAGTTTGCGAAAAATGGAAGCTTCCTGCGGCAGGTAGCCCAGGCCCAAGCGAGCGCGACGGTGGATCGGCATGTGCTCGATGCGTTGACCATCAATGGTGATCTGCCCCGCGCTGGCGCGCAGCAGTCCAACGATCATGTAAAAAGAGGTTGTCTTACCGGCGCCGTTGGGTCCTAACAGACCCACCACCTCGCCAGTACGCACCGTCAACGAAACATCGCGCACCACCTGGCGCTTGCCATAGGAGCGCTGCAAATGCTGAGCTTCAAGCAGTCCCAGAGCGGTATGGCTTGAGGCCGGGGAGCCAGCCGCCGGACCCGCAGTGGGTGGGCTGGCGCTTGCAACGCTCATTGCTGCTTGCCTTCGGGTTTGGGCGTGAGCATGGCCCGCACGCGACCCTTGGTGGCGGCGCCCGGCGCACTGCCGTCCACGCTGAACTTATCGGTCAGGTTTTCGTAGAGGATGATGGCGCCGGTGACTTCGTCGGCCAGTGTGCTGGCCCGATAGCGGCGCAAGGTCGCATTTTTTTCAAAACGCACCGTATCGGCCTTGCCGTTGTAGACCAAGGATTCCGATTGGCCTTCGATGAACTCGTCGACGCCATCGCGTTTTTGGCGGAAGTAGGCGGGCTCAGCGGCCGAGCCGGTAACGGTGCCAAATTGGTAGCCTTCTGGGTCCTGACGCACTTCAAGCTTGGCGCCACGGATGGTGATGCTGCCTTTGGTGAGCACCACTTTTCCGGAAAACACCGTGGTTTGCTGCAGGTCGTCGTAGCGCAGGACGTCGGCTTCAACGTTCATGGGTTTATTGCGGTCGGCCTTTTCAGCCCATGCCTGCGAACTGAGTGCGGCGCAGACCCACAGCAGGGCGAGGGGAAGAGTTTTCATAAAGGCACGAAACTTGCTGATGGGCATATGCGACGCATTGTAGCCACCGAAATTGTGCTTCGCTGCCCCTTGGTGTGGCCTGCTACTTCCCCAGAAAAGGGCTCCCAACCTTGGCGCCCAATAGCCGGTCAGGGCTTTTTCGACGGTTTGCCGGGTGCGGCCTTGGTTCCTGCCGGGCGCAAGTCGGCGACGAGGGAGTCGACCACTTGTAGCGCCCGTTCCATGCTTTTTGCCAAGCTGCCGTCGGTGTAGTAGCGCCCCGCCACGCCCAGTGCCGGCACTCCCTCCACCTTGTAGGCGTTCTGTAGTTGCGAGGCGCGTTGGGTTTTGGTCACCACGCCGAACGAGTTGTATTCGGCCAGAAACTTGGCGGTGTCCACTCCGTTTTTCCCCATCCACTCGACAATGGCTTCGCCCGTGGCGAGCTTGAGTTTGTCAACATGAATGGCGGCAAATACTTTGGCGTGAATTTTCTCGACCAAGCCCATCGCTTCAAGCGCGTAATACAGCCGCTGTTGGGGTGCAAAGCTGGCATTAAAGGCGATCGGCACGCGCCTAAAAGCAACATCCTTGGGCAGTGTTTTCACCCACGCGCTCAAGGTCGGCTCAAAGGCGTTGCAGTGCGGGCAGCTGTACCAAAAAAACTCCACCACCTCGATCTTGCCTGCTGAGGCATCCACCGAAGCGGGTGTCTCCAGCACCACATAGTCGGTGCCAGCCACCGGCTTTTGTGCCTGGGCTTGGGCTCTAAAACCCGCCGACAGGGCGCTGAGCGCGACCAAGGCTTGCGAAAATTCACGGCGTTGCAGCGTCATACACATCCCAATCAAATTAAAACTAAAGCAGGCGGCTAACGCAGTACCTTGACGAGGGCGGTTTCGTTTCCGGCCTTGTCCAGCTTTTCTTTGGCGCGTTCAGCCTCTTCGATCTTCTCAAATGGGCCCACCCGCACCCGGAACAAGGGTCGGCCGCCCTGTTCTCGCTCGGTGACCTTGGCGTCCACGCCGGCCAAGGCCAGTTTGGCGCGCTGCGCCTGCGCGTCCTCGGGGGTCCGAAATGCGCCCACTTGCACGTAATACGAAATTTGGGGCGTCTCGGCGGGACCGCTTTTTGCCTTGGCCAGGGCGCCCAACGGGTCAGCGCTCACGGCGGCTTTGTCTTCGGCTTTGGGGGGCGTTGGGGCCGGCGTGCTCGATGGTGCGGCAGGCGGTGTGCTGCTCAGCGGAGGCGGGCTGTCGGCAGGGGGCGCCTCAGGCGCGGGAGCTTTCATCGCCGGTTTACCCGCCAACAGCGCATTGGGATCCCAGTCTTTGTTTTTCTTGGACTCGGCCTCGTTCTGGTCGGCGCCACGCGTTTGGCCCTTGCTCATGAAGGGCAAGGGCACCTTGGTGATGTAGACCGCCACGCCCAACGCGATGCCCAGGCCCACCAGCAGGCCCAAGATAAAGCCCAAGATCGTGCCGCCGCGCTGACTTTTCATTATTGCTACCCCTGTGAATTACATTTTTCGCGGCGCACTGACGCCCAGCACCGCGAGCCCATTGTGCAATACCCGTGCCGTGGCAGCGACCAAGGCCAGGCGCGCGAGCTTGACGCCATCGTCATCCACCAAGATTCGCTCGGCATCGTAATAGCTGTGGTAGCTCGCCGCGAGTTCACGCAAGTAAAAAGTCACATCATGCGGGGCGAAGTCCAGCGCGGCGGCTGTCAGCATCTCAGGGTATTTGGCCAGCAGCAACATCAGCGCTTGGGCTTGGGGGCTGGTGAGCGCGGACAAGTCGACCGTGGCCAGACTCGCCTCGTCCCCCCCCCATGCTGCCAAAACGGAACAAATGCGGGCGTGGGCATATTGCACGTAGTAGACCGGGTTGTCATTATTTTTGGCCACCGCCAGGTCGACATCAAAAATGTATTCGGTGTCCGGCTTGCGGCTTAGCAAGAAAAAGCGCACCGCGTCCTTGCTGGTCCACTCGACCAGATCGCGCAGGGTGACATAGCTGCCCGCGCGCTTGGAGATTTTGACCTCGGCACCCCCGCGCATTACACGCACCATGGTGTGCAGCACGTAGTCGGGATAGCCCGCGGGAATGTCCAGGTGGTGGTACGCAGACGCCGCCTGCAGGCCGGCGCGCACCCGGGCGATCGTGCCGTGGTGGTCCGTGCCCTGAATGTTGACCACTTTGGTGAACCCGCGCTCCCATTTGGCCAAGTGGTAAGCGACGTCGGGCACAAAGTAGGTAAAGCTGCCATCGCTTTTTTTCATGACGCGGTCTTTGTCGTCACCGTAATCGGTCGAACGCAGCCACAGCGCGCCATCTTTTTCAAAAGTCTTGCCCGCCGCCACCAGTGCACTGACTGCGGCGTCCACACGCCCGCTGGTGTAGAGGCTGCTTTCCAGGTAGTAGTTGTCAAATTTCAGATTAAAGGCTTGCAAGTCGAGGTCTTGCTCGCGCCTCAGGTAGGCCACGGCAAACTCACGCATGCCCTCCAGGTCATTCACGTCCCCGCTGGCGGTATAGCTCCGATCATCCGCCGCCACGGTTTTGCCCGCCATAAAGTCGGCAGCAATATCGGCGATGTAGTCGCCGGCGTACGAAGTTTCAGGCCAAAGGGCATCGCCGGGCTTTACGCCCTGGGCGCGCAGCTGGGTGCTGGTGGCCAAGGTGTTGATTTGCACACCCGCATCGTTGTAATAAAACTCGCGGTACACCTTCCATCCTTGGCTGGCGTACAGATTGCAAATGGCATCGCCCAAGGCGGCTTGGCGGGCATGGCCGACGTGCAAGGGACCTGTGGGGTTGGCGGACACAAACTCCACCAGCAGCTGTTGTCCCGTGCTCGCTTGCTGACCAAAACGGACGCCGTAGGCCAACACCTCGCGTACCACTTCTTGTTTGGCAGCCGGGTGCAGGCGGATGTTGATAAAGCCGGGGCCTGCGATCTCCAGCGCGGCCACCCAGCGTGCAACGGCCGCCTGGGCCAGCAAGGCTTCCCGCAGCCGCTCAGCGACTTGGCGGGGGTTACTCTGCAGCGGCTTGGCCAGCTGCATCGCGGCCGTGGTCGCAAAGTCGCCATGGGCCGCCACCTTGGGCGACTCCAGCGCCGCTTTGCTGCCCGCGCCGGGCATCAACGTTTCAAGGGCGGCGGCCAGCGCCTGCAAGAGTTCGGTTTTGACAAAAAGCATAGCCTGTGATTTTACGGTGCGCACTGCGAAGCGCAGGGGACCGCTTGCGCCGCTTGGGCGACTCTCGATCCCCTGGGTACGCTCCACAATGAGTCGGGTGTTTGCTCCAAAGACTTCGATGAATGCCACGAGCCAGGCGCAAAAGCGGTGCATGATGGGCGGCCGGCAAATGCCGATGCATCGGCCTTGCGGAGCCCCTCGCCCCATGGTGGGTAGGTCTGTCGACCTTCAAGTGCTGATAACGGAACAGAAAGCTAAATCATGAAAAAAACCATCCTCATCACCGGCGCCGGTTCAGGCATTGGCCGGGATGCCGCTTTTGCCCTCGCGGCCCGCGGACACCGGGTGCTGGCGACCACCTTCAGTCTGGTGCAGGCGGAGGCCTTGCGCGTCGAAGCGGTCCGCAGGAACGTGGCTCTCGAGGTACACAAACTCGACATTACGGACGCTGCTGACCGCGCCCAAGTGCTGGATTGGCCTGTGGATGTGCTGTTGAACAACGCGGGCATGGGCGAATCGGGTTCGCTGGCCGAGGTAAGCATGGAGCGCATACGCCAAGTCTTTGAGGTCAATCTGTTTTCTACCCTCGCACTTACACAGTTGGCGCTGCGGGGAATGATCGCCCGGGGGCGGGGCACGGTTCTCTTTGTCAGCTCGATCGCTGGGCGATTGCCGATGCCGTTCTTGATGCCATATTCGATGACCAAATTCGCCTTGTCGGCAGCGGCTGCCGGTTTGCGCGCCGAAATGGACCAGTTGGGCAAAGGGGTGCAGGTGGCGGTGATCGAGCCTGGTGCGATCCACACGGGCTTTAACCAGCAAATGAGCGACCGCAAATACGAATGGATGGACGAAAAATCTTATTTCTATGGCCAGGCCGCAGCGATGAAGGCGCAGGAAAAGCGCACCTTTGCTTTTCTGGAAGCCCGCAGCACCGACTCCATCGTGGCCAAAATTGTTCAGGCCAGTGAGGCCTCACGGCCCCGATTGCGCTACGTGGCACCGTGGGCCCAGGGTGTCATGGTGCGGCTGGCGCGGATCTTTGGCGTTTGATCCCGAGGGGGTTGCGCTGGTTCAGTTGAACGTTAGACGCTCAGCGCAATCCCGGCAAACACCGCAAAGCCTACCCAGTGGTTTAACCGAAAGGCCTTGAAGCAGCCCGCACGGCTGCGGTCGCGGATCAGACCAAAGTGCCAGAGTGCCTGTCCGCCGGCCGCGACCCACCCGAGCTCCCACGGGGTAGTCAAGCGGGACTCTGAAAGCACCACGCCCCAGATCGCCAAATAGGTGGCGTAAAAACCCATGATGGCCGCCACGTCCCAGCGCCCGAGCGTGATGGCCGAGGTCTTGATGCCGATACGCAGGTCGTCGTCGCGGTCGACCATTGCGTATTCGGTGTCGTAGGCCAGCACCCAAAACAGATTGCCCAGCAGCAGTAGCCAGGCGACCGGCGGCACCGCGCCGGTGACCGCAGCAAACGCCATGGGGATGCCAAAACTGAACGCCACGCCCAACACCGCCTGCGGCATGGCGACCACACGTTTGGCGTAGGGATATGCGACCGCAACGGCCAGCGCCGCAAACGACCACCCGATCGCAGCGGTATTGGTGGTCAGCACCAGCCCAAAGGCCGTCAACGCCAACACCCCACCCACCAACAGCGCTTCGCGCACCGCCAAGCGACCGCTGGTGACCGGGCGATCGGCCGTACGTTGCACATGGCGATCAAATTCACGGTCGGCCACGTCGTTGATACAGCATCCCGCGCTGCGCATGAGGACCGTCCCCAAGGTAAACACCAGCACCAAGTGCCACCCCGGGAAGCCGCCAGCGGCCAGCCACAGTGCGCTAAGCGTAGGCCACAGCAGCAGCAGCCAGCCCGCCGGGCGATTCCAACGAATCAGGTCAAGATACAAAGCCAGGCGTGACCAAAGCATCGGTTTGCCGCCTTCAGGACAGGCGCGTGACACCTGGCAATTCGCAGGCGTAGACGGCATTGCGCAACGCGGCAATGGCCTCGTACCGGGTGAAGCTGCGCCGCCATGCGAGCACCACGCGCCGGGTGGGGGGCAGCGCACCTTTGTCGTCTTGCACCGGCAGGTACTTCACGAAGTCACTGTCCTTGCGGCGTTTTTTGCTTTCCAGGGCACCGGCAGGAACGCTCAAGCGCGGCACCAGGGTGATGCCCATGCCCGCGGCCACCATATGTTTGATGGTCTCCAATGAAGAGCCCTCAAAGCTTTTGCGAATACCCTCGGCGTTGCTGGAAAAGCGGGCAAATTCCGGACAAACTTCGAGCACATGGTCGCGAAAGCAGTGGCCGTTGCCGAGCAGCAGCATGGTTTCATGTTTAAGTTCATCCGCACTCACGCTGCTTTGTTGGGCCAGAGGGTGATTGCGCGGCACGGCGGCAAAAAAGGGCTCGTCGTAGAGTGGCGCCAAGGCCAGACCGGCATCGGGAAAGGGTTCGGCCAGGATGGCGCAGTCGATCTCTCCGGTGCGCAACATTTCTAGTAGCTTGACGGTAAAGTTTTCTTGCAGCATGAGCGGCATTTGCGGCGTGCGGTGGATGACTTGGCGCACCAGGTCGGGCAGCAAATAGGGCGCGATGGTGTAAATCACGCCGAGCTTCAAGGCCCCGGCCAGCGGGTCTTTGCCGCGCTTGGCGATGTCTTTGATATTGGCCGCTTGCTCCAGAACGCTTTGGGCCTGGCGCACAATTTCGTCGCCCAGCGCCGTGACGGTGACCTCGTTGGCGCTGCGTTCAAACAGCTTGACGTCGAGCTCTTCCTCGAGCTTCTTCACCGCCACGGAAAGCGTGGGTTGGGACACAAAGCAGGTGTCAGCCGCCTTCCCAAAATGCCGCTCGCGCGCTACGGCGACGATGTATTTGAGTTCAGTCAGGGTCATGGAGGCATTATCGGATGCGCCACAAGGTCACCGCAGGCAGGCTCAGGCCTTCAAGAATTCGGCTTTGGTGCCCAGCCAGCGTTGGACGTGTTTGTGGGCCAGCGCCGGGTGGCGGTCCAGCAGCAAGGGAGCCTCTTTGCGGGCCCATTCCAAAATGGCGTTGTCGGTGGCCAGGTCCGCGAAGCGCAGCATCGCGTCCCCGGACTGGCGGGCACCCAAAAATTCACCTGGACCGCGAATCTCCAGGTCGCGGCGGGCAATCTCAAAGCCGTCATTGGTCTCGGCCATGGCTTTCAGGCGTTCCCGCGCCGATTCACTCAGGCGCGGCGCCTCCCCCGTGGAATACATCAGCACACAGGCCGAGGCTGCCGCTCCGCGCCCGACCCGTCCACGCAACTGGTGCAGCTGGCTCAGGCCAAAGCGCTCGGCGTGGTCAATCACCATCAACGAGGCATTGGGCACATCCACGCCGACTTCAATCACCGTGGTACTGACCAGCACCGCCGTGCGGCCCTGTACAAAATCCGCCATCACCGCCTTTTTTTCCTCGGTCGGCAGACGCGAATGCAGCAGTCCAACGGTAAATGTGGCGTCGGGCGACTCCAGTGCGGCGCTGAGTTCGGCATGGGTCTCGGTGGCGTTACTCAGGTCCAGCGCTTCGCTCTCTTCAATCAGCGGGCACACCCAATACACCTGCCGGCCTTGGGCCACCTGGGCGCGGATGCGTTCGATCACGTCATGCCGTCGCGATTCGTTGACCACCTTGGTGACGATGGGCGTGCGACCGGGTGGCAGCTCGTCCAGGGTGGACACGTCCAGGTCGGCGTAGTAGCTCATCGCCAGGGTGCGCGGAATGGGAGTGGCCGTCATCATCAGCAGGTGCGGCTCCATGGCCTCGTGCTTCAACTTGCCGCGCAGTGCCAGGCGCTGCGCCACACCAAATCGGTGTTGTTCATCAATCACCGCCAGCGCCAGGTTTTTGAACTGCACCTTGGTCTGGATGATGGCGTGGGTGCCGACCACCAGCTTGGCTTCGCCGCTTTCAATCAGGGCCAGCATGGCACGCCGGTCCTTGGGTTTTTGGGTGCCCGTAAGCCAGGCCGTGGTGATCCCCAGCGGTTCCAGCCAGCCAAGCAGTTTGCGAAAGTGCTGCTCAGCCAAGATCTCGGTCGGTGCCATCAGCGCACATTGCCAGCCGGCATCCATGCAGAGCGTTGCCGCGAGTGCCGCGACGACCGTTTTGCCGGCGCCCACATCGCCTTGCAACAGTCGGTGCATCGGCACCGGCCGGGCCATATCGGCGGCAATCTCGGCGCTCACCCGTGCCTGCGCACCCGTGAGTGCAAAGGGCAGTGTATTTAGAAGGCGTTGCTGCAATGAACCATCGCCTTCGGCCAAATCCAGTACCGGTGCGCGTAGCGCGGCGCGCGCGCGGCGCGACTGCAGTTGCGAGAGTTGTTGCGCTAACAGTTCTTCGGCCTTGAGGCGCTGCCAGGCCGGGTGGCTGTGGTCCATCAGCGCGTCGACCGACACATCCGGGCGCGGGTGGTGCAAAAACGCCAGCGCTTCGTGCAGAGTCCATAGCCCTTGGCGATGGTCGTAGGGCAGAGGGCTCAAGTCTCCTGGGGCAAAAGTGTCAGACAGGTCGGCGCGGGCCAAACCACTGAGTACGGCTTTGCGTAAATAGGTTTGCGGCAAGCCCGCGACGGTCGGGTAAATCGGCGTGAGGGTGTGGGGTAAGTCGCCTTCTGCGGGTCGAAAACTGGGGTGCAGCATGGTCCAGCCCAAGAAACCGCCTCTGATTTCGCCCCGCACCCGCACCTGTCGGCCCACGGCCAGCGCCTTTTGCTGGGCCGGGTAAAAGTTAAAAAAACGCAGTGTGCAGGTGTCCGAGCCGTCGTCCACTGTCACCACAAGTTGCTTTCGCCCACCAAAGCTGACTTCGCAATGGGTGACGCGGGCCTCAATTTGGACAACATCGCCTTCACGCGCATCCCGAAGTTTCACAATTCGGGTCTCGTCCTCGTAGCGCAGCGGCAAGTGCAGCGCGAGGTCGATGTCACGGTACAGGCCGAGTTTGTGGAGCGCTTTTTGCGGCGCTGACAGCGTCGAGGCGGCGGTGGTGGAAGGCGGCATGCGCTCCATTGTGCAGTCAAGACGGCGCTTGCACCGTCAGTGGGAGAATCCAATGCTTCCTATTCAATTCTTTTTGTTCTTTCCTTGGAACGGGCCTGTCCGGCCCTCAAGCACCATGACGTCCCCCTACACCTTGAGCGATTTTGATTTCGCCCTGCCCGACCACCTGATTGCCCAGCAGCCGGCGCCCCAGCGCAGTGGCGCCCGCTTGCTGGATGCAAGTGCTGCCCTGATGGTGGACCGGATTTTTCACGAACTGCCCAGCTTGTTGCGTGCGGGCGACTTGCTGGTGTTCAACGACACCAAAGTACTCAATGCCCGCCTGTTTGGCGAAAAAGCCACCGGCGGCAAGCTCGAACTGCTGGTCGAGCGCGTGCTCGGCGGCAACCAGGTCGCAGCCCATTTGCGCGTGAGCAAAAAGCCCGCCGTGGGCGAAACCGTCTCGCTGCACAGCGCGCCCGGTCACGCCGACGGCCTGCGTGCCACGCTCTTGGGGCGCTGGCCCGACGCGCAGGGCCCGCTGTTTCGCTTTGTGCTGTCCAACGACGCGGGCGACGACCCGTACACGCTGATGGAGCGCCACGGGCACATTCCGCTGCCGCCCTATATTGCACGCCAGCAAGACGGGGCTGACCCAGACGCAGCGCAAGACGCGCAGCGATACCAAACGGTGTTTGCCAAAAACCCGGGCGCGGTGGCTGCCCCCACCGCGGCGTTGCACTTTGATACGGCCTTGCTGGCGCAGTTGGATGCCATGGGTGTGCAGCGTGCGCATGTGACGCTGCATGTGGGAGCGGGCACGTTTCAGCCGGTCAAAACCGAAAACCTGGCCGAGCACCTTATGCACAGTGAGTGGTACGACGTGCCCCAAGCCGCGCAAGAAGCCATTGCCGCCTGCAAGGCGCGCAGGGGGCGGGTGGTGGCGGTGGGAACCACCACGGTTCGCACATTGGAAAGCTGGGCGGCGACCGGCGTGGCCAGCGGCGACACCGCCATCTTTATCACGCCGGGCTTTGAGTTCAAGCGGGTGGACCTGCTGGTGACCAACTTCCATCTGCCCAAGTCCAGCCTGATGATGCTGGTGAGTGCCTTTGCCGGTTATGAACGCATCCGTGCGCTGTACCAGCACGCGATTGAAAACGAATACCGCTTTTTCAGTTATGGCGATGCGATGCTGTTGGCACGCAACTGAGCCAGGCGAATCGGCCCCGGGGCCCAATGGCTAGTTATTGGTGGTTGCAGGGTAGGGCTGCGCCTCGTTGTCAATCACTAGGAAGTCACCGAAAAGTAAAATCTTGCCATGTTGAAATTTGATCTTCTCCACTCCGATCCCGCATCCGCCGACGGGAGCTACTTGGGAAGCTACGCCCGCCGGGGCCGCTTGACACTCAATCACGGGGTGGTGGAAACGCCAATTTTTATGCCGGTGGGAACCTACGGAACGGTCAAAGGCGTGATGCCACGCAGCCTGCACGAGATGGGCGCGCAAATCATTTTGGGCAACACCTTTCACCTGTGGATGCGCCCGGGGCTGGAGGTTGTGAAAAGCTTCGGCGGTCTGCATGCATTTGAGAAATGGGACAAACCCATCCTGACTGATTCGGGCGGCTTTCAGGTCTGGAGTCTGGGCGCCATGCGAAAGATCACCGAGGAAGGCGTGAAGTTCTCGTCACCGGTGAATGGCGATAAGCTGTTTTTGACGCCCGAGATCAGCATGCAAATCCAGACCACGTTGAACTCTGACATCGTGATGCAGTTTGATGAGTGCACACCTTACTTGTCGGTCGAGCCCAAGACCAAGGGTCAGATCACCACGGAGCACGAGGCGCGCGCTTCCATGGAACTGAGCCTGCGCTGGGCTGAGCGTTGCAAGACCGAATTTGCCCGCCGGCACAACCCCAACGCGCTGTTTGGCATCGTGCAAGGCGGCATGTTCGAGCACCTGCGCGACGAGTCCTTGGCGGGCCTGGAGGGTCTGGACTTTCCGGGCATTGCCGTGGGCGGCCTGTCGGTGGGCGAGCCCAAGGAGGACATGCTGCGTTTGCTCAAACACGTTGGCCCCAAGCTGACTGCGCACAAGCCCCACTATTTGATGGGCGTAGGTACGCCGGAAGATCTGGTGGCGGGGGTGCAAAACGGCATCGATATGTTTGACTGCGTGATGCCCACGCGCAACGCCCGCAATGGCACGCTGTTCAGCCGGTTTGGCGACCTGAAGATTCGCAACGCACGCCACAAAAGCGACCCGCAACCACTGGACACTACGTGCACGTGTTATGCCTGTGCCGGTAGCAGTGGCGTCGCCTGGGACTCCGGTGGCCGCGAGGGATTTAGCCGTGCCTATTTGCACCATCTGGACCGCTGTGGCGAAATGCTCGGCCCCATGCTGGCCAGTATCCACAACCTGCATTACTACCTGAACTTGATGCAGGAGGTGCGCAACGCGCTGGATGTGGGGCGTTTTGGAGCGTTTGTGGCCCAGTTCCACGCAGACCGTGCCCGGGGCGTCTAGGGCCGTAGCGCCTGGTGGCTTTGCTACACTGAGCGCCATGTTCATCCACCGCATCAGCATTACAGGTTGCAGCGACCGGGGAGCCTGGCCCTGGCGGACCTGGCACGCCTTGCCAGCGTCTGGCGTGGTGCGAGTGGCTTGAAGGCCTCAGTCTTTCAATCTCGCTCAACGTCCCAGGCGCACCGCGCGTCAGATCGGCACGGGACTTTGCCTTCGGGCCCCGCAGTCGGCGCGTACTCAATCCACTTTCAGCACTTTGCACGGAAGCGTTGCGCCCCACGGGCGATTACAGCTTTCGCCCTGAATTCGAAAAGGCTTTGACCCGTTGTGACCCCCCAGATGACTGAGATTGAATTTGCTGCCCTGGCCGCCCAGGGCTTTAACCGCATTCCCCTGACCGCCCAGGCCTTTGCCGACCTAGAGACGCCGCTCTCGCTGTACCTCAAGCTCACCGCCAACGCGCCCTACACCTTTTTGCTGGAGTCGGTGGTGGGCGGCGAGCGTTTTGGACGCTACAGCTTCATCGGTCTGCCCGCCCGGACACTGTTGCGCAGCAGCGGCTTTGGCGCCCAGGCCCGCACCGAGGTGGTCACCGACGGCGTCGTCGTCGAAACCTCGCAGGCGAACCCTCTGGACTTTGTTGCCAGCTACCAACAGCGCTTTAAAGTGGCGCTGCGCCCTGGGATGCCACGCTTTTGCGGAGGCCTGGCGGGCTATTTCGGCTATGACGCGGTCCGCTATATCGAGAAAAAGCTGGAGGCGAGCTGTCCGCCCGACGAACTGCACTGCCCGGACATTTTGTTGTTGCAGTGTGAAGAGCTGGCCGTGATTGACAACCTGTCGGGCAAGCTGCACTTGATGGTCTACGTGGACCCGGCGACGCCAGACGCCTACGCGCGCGGTAGGGCCAGGCTGCAGACTCTAAAAAGTCAGCTGGGGCAGGCGGTACAAACTCCGTCGGTCCTGCCCAGTGCCGGGCACCCGGCCCAGCGGGACTTTGCCAAGGCGGACTACATCGCCGCCGTGCTGCGCGCCAAAGAGCTGATTGCGGGGGGCGACTTTATGCAGGTGCAGGTGGGGCAGCGAATCAAAAAGCGCTACACCGCCTCGCCGCTGAGCCTTTACCGGGCCTTGCGTTCGCTGAACCCCAGCCCCTATATGTATTACTACAACTTCAGCGGCGCTGCGGCAGGCGCGGCCGACTTTCATGTGGTGGGTGCCAGTCCGGAAATCTTGGTGCGCCAAGAAACCCTGCCGAATCTCGAGACCAAAGTCACCATCCGTCCATTGGCCGGAACGCGCCCCCGCGGCGCCACGCCCGAGCTCGACAAGGCGGCGGAACAAGAGTTGGTGAACGACCCCAAAGAGCGCGCCGAGCACGTGATGCTGATCGACCTCGCGCGCAATGACATTGGCCGCATCGCCCAGATTGGTACAGTCAAAGTCACCGATGCGTTTTGCATCGAACGCTACAGCCACGTCATGCACATTGTGAGTAACGTCGAGGGCACGCTCAACCCCGGCATGACCAGCATGGACGTGCTCAAGGCCACCTTTCCGGCAGGTACCCTGACCGGCGCACCCAAGGTGCACGCGATGGAGCTCATCGACCAGCTGGAGCCTACCAAACGCGGGATTTATGGTGGCGCGTGTGGCTACCTGAGTTATGCCGGCGACATGGATGTGGCCATTGCAATTCGCACCGGCATCATCAAAGACCAGACGCTCTATGTGCAGGCAGCCGCAGGTGTCGTGGCCGATAGTGTGCCCGAGCTCGAATGGGCCGAGACCGAACACAAGGCCCGCGCGCTCCTAAGGGCGGCCGAATTGGTGGAAGAGGGATTGGAGTGACCATGAAACTGCTGATGATCGACAACTACGACAGCTTCACTTACAACATCGTCCAGTATTTCGGCGAACTCGGCGCCGAGGTTGAGGTGTTTCGCAACGATGAGATCACGCTGGAAGGAATTGCGCAGCGCGGACCTGACCGGCTGGTGATTTCGCCGGGTCCGTGCTCGCCCAAGGAGGCCGGCATTTCGGTGCCGGCGATTCAGCACTTTATGGGCAAATTACCGATTTTGGGCGTCTGTCTGGGCCACCAAGCGATCGGTGCGGCCCTGGGCGGCACCATCATCCGCGCCCAGGCGCTGATGCACGGTAAGACCAGCGTGATCACGACCACGCAACAGGGCGTTTTTGCTGGACTACCTACGCAGTTCACCGTGAACCGCTACCACTCACTGGCGATTGAGCGTGCCAGTTGCCCTCCCGAGTTGGGCATTACCGCCTGGACGGACGATGGCGAAATCATGGGTGTCCGCCACACCGGCCTGCCCTTTGCACAGCGCATGGAGGGCGTGCAGTTTCACCCTGAGAGCATATTGACCGAGCATGGCCACGCTATGCTCAAAAATTTCTTGCAATAAAGGCCCGCCATGAACAAAGTAGTTGACCTGCGCAGCGACACAGTCACCCAGCCGACAGCGGCCATGCGCGCCGCGATGTTTGCAGCGCCCTTGGGCGACGACGTTTTTGGCGATGACCCATCGGTCATCGTGCTGCAAGAACGCTTGGCCGATATGCTGGGGTTTGAGGCGGCTTTGTTCATGCCTACCGGCACACAAAGCAATTTGTGTGGCTTGATGGCACATTGCCAGCGGGGCGATGAATACATCGTGGGTCAGTCGGCGCACACCTACCGCTTCGAAGGGGGTGGCGCAGCGGTGTTGGGCAGCATCCAGCCCCAGCCGCTGCTACAAAATGCGGGAGGTCAAATGGCGTTGGCCGACATTGCCAGTGCCGTCAAGCCGGACGACTGCCACTTCGCCCGTACCCGGCTCCTGTGCCTGGAAAATACCTGGAATGGCCACCCCATGCCGATGGAATATCTAACGCAAGCCACCGCCCTGGCACGCCAGCATGGGTTGAACGTGCACCTGGACGGCGCGCGCCTGTTCAATGCCGCAGTGGCTACCGCCCAGCCCGGGGAGGCTGTCGCTGCCGCCGCACGCAGAATCACCAGCCACTTTGACAGCGTTTCGGTGTGCTTTAGCAAAGGCCTGGGCGCACCGGTGGGCTCGGCTCTCTGCGGTAGCAAGGAATTCATTGCGCGGGCGCATCGGGTGCGCAAGATGGTTGGCGGCGGCATGCGGCAGTCCGGCCTGTTGGCATGTGCTGCGACCTACGCACTGGAGCGCCACCTGGAGCGGCTGGCCGACGACCACGCGCTGGCGCAGCGTTTGGCACAAGGTCTACAGGGTATTGAAGGATTGCAGGTGCGCTCGGCGCAGACCAATATTGTGTTCGTCGATGTTGCCGATGGCCGGGGTCCAGATTTACTGGCCTTTCTCAAAGCGCGTGGTGTGCTGGCAACCGGCCTGATTGGTCTGCGGTTTGTCACCCACCTGGATGTGGATGCAGCAGGCATTGACCGCGCGGTGGAGGGGATTCGGACATTTTTTGAGCAGCGCACAACGCCGGCGAGTGCCGTCGCCGCAGGCCGCGCAGCGGTTTACTGAGCCCGCGCACAATGCCAACCCACCAGCTGTTGCTGTTCATCGCCGCCGGCTTGTTGCTGAACCTGACACCAGGCCCCGACGTCCTGTATGTCGTCAGCAACGCCTTACGGGGCGGCGCACGCACGGGTATGGTGGCGGCGTTGGGCATTACCGCGGGTTGTTTTGTCCATATTTTTGCGGCCGCCGTGGGAGTCAGCGCGTTAATGGCGGCGTCCGCGACGGCCTTTTCCCTGCTCAAATGGGCGGGCGCAGCCTACCTGGTTTACGTGGGACTGCGCCTCTTGCGGCCCGCTCCAGAGGCTCGGGTGGACTTGGGTGCCGTGCCGGGCCCGTCGGTGCCCTTGCAGGAGGCTAGCGCCCTGCGCACCATCTTTTTGCGCGGGTTTTGGACCAATGCGCTCAACCCCAAAGTAGCGCTGTTTTTTCTGGCCTTTCTGCCTCAGTTCATTGCGCCGGAAATCGACAACAAGCCGTTGGCGTTTTTGCTGCTGGGCCTCTTGTTTACTTTCAATGGCATGTGGGTCAATGTCGGGTGGGCCTTTGCAGCCGCTTTTTTGGCGCGCCGCAGCGGGCTGGTTCAACGCAGCCTGTGTTGGTTAGACCGCCTCGCGGGCGCGCTGTTCTTGGCCTTCGGATTCAAACTTGCGCTCACGGCCGCGCCTCAGACTTAAGGAGAAAGCCATGCCCCATGCATCCAAAATAACACCCCAAGAGGCGCTGCAGCGCACCATCGAGCACCGCGAAATTTTTCATGACGAGATGCTGCACCTGATGCGGCAAATCATGTCCGGCGAGATGTCGCCCGTGATGATGGCTGCGCTGATTACTGGGCTGCGGGTCAAGAAAGAAACCATTGGTGAAATCACGGCGGCTGCGCAGGTGATGCGAGAGTTTTCGACCAAGGTGGAAGTCTCCGACAAGACCCATCTGGTAGACATCGTGGGAACCGGCGGCGATGGCGCGCACACCTTCAACATTTCCACGTGCGCCATGTTTGTGGCGGCGGCGGCGGGCGCCAAAGTCAGCAAGCATGGCGGACGCAGCGTCAGCAGCAAGAGCGGCAGTGCCGACGTCCTGGAAGCGCTGGGTCTGAATATCAATCTGTCGCCCCTGCAAATTGCGCAGTGCATTGCAGAGCAGGGCGTAGGCTTTATGTTTGCGCCGAATCACCACCCCGCCATGAAAAATGTGGGCCCGGTAAGACGTGAGTTGGGCATTAAAACCATCTTCAACATCCTGGGGCCCCTGACCAATCCGGCTGGCGCACCGAATATTTTGATGGGCGTCTTTCATGCCGATCTGGTGGGGATTCAGGTGCGTGCTTTGCAACGCCTTGGGTCCGAGCATGCGCTGGTGGTCTATGGGCGCGATGGTTTGGACGAGGTCAGTTTGGGCGCTGCCACCTTGGTGGGCGAATTGAAAAATGGCGAAATCAACGAGTACGAAATTCACCCAGAAGACTTTGGCCTGGTGATGTCGAGCAACCGCGCCCTCAAGGTAGATACCGCAGACGAGTCCATGGCCATGCTTCGCGGCGTTCTGGACAACCAGGCGGGCCCCGCGAAGGACATTGTGGCCCTCAATGCTGGCGTGGCCTTGTACGCGGCTAACGTGGCTCCCACCATGCTCGACGGCGTGACCCTGGCCCGAGCCGCGATTGAGTCGGGCGCGGCCAAAGCCAAAATGCAGGCCTTGGTCGCGTTGTCCCGGACCTTTTAAGAAAAGTCGGAATGGAAACGTGGATGGGACGTTGGGTGCCTGGGATTGCCATAGGTGTACCAGTGCTTGGCTTGTACCTCAGGATTCGTCCCTGTTGGAGGAGAAAAACATGAGTGATATTCTGGAAAAAATTGTGGCCGTGAAGCACCAGGAAGTGGCGGCAGCCCAAAAGCGCAAGCCATTGGAGGTGGTGCGCGCGGACGCGGAGTCGCGCGTCCTGACCCGCGACTTTGTTGGTGCCGTGCGCTCAAAAATTGCGTCGGGACACGCTGCGGTGATCGCGGAAGTCAAAAAGGCCAGTCCGTCCAAGGGCGTGCTGCGGGCCGACTTCATCCCGGCCGACATCGCCCAAAGCTACGCGGAATATGGCGCAGCCTGCCTGTCAGTGCTCACCGATGTTCAATTTTTCCAGGGCAGCGTGGACTATTTGAAGCAGGCGCGCGCCTCCTGCCAGTTACCGGTGCTGCGCAAGGACTTCATGGTCGACGCCTATCAAATCTACGAATCGCGTGCCATGGGGGCGGATGCGGTGCTCCTGATTGCTTCGTGTTTGGACGACGCGCAGTTGCGCGACTTTGAGGCTATTGCCCTTGGTCTGGACATGGCGGTGTTGGTGGAAGTGCACGACCAAGCTGAATTGGAGCGTGCCTTGCGCTTGAAAACGCCCCTGATGGGCATCAACAACCGCAACCTCAAGACCTTTGAGGTGTCGTTGGACACCTCACTTTCCTTGCGCACCTTGGTGCCCGCGGATCGCATTTTGGTCACGGAGAGTGGTATCCAGACGCGCGGCGATGTGCTGCGACTCGGTGCTGCCGGCATCAGCGCGTTCTTGGTGGGAGAGGCGTTCATGCGCGCCCCCGAACCGGGAGAGGCGTTGGCGGCGCTCTTTGCTTAATGCGGTGACGCTGTTCCCAGAGGACCCTTTGGCCAGTCAACTGGTGGCGGCCGATCCGGCCCTCTGGCCGGTGGCGCCCGGGTGGAGGCGGCAGGTAGACGCGTTTTTCCACAGCCCTGCGGGAATCCGGTTAGTCGCTTACCTGAATCAGCGCTTGCAGGCGGGCGCCACGGTCTTCCCACCCCAGCCCTTGCGTGCTTTGGAGTTGACGCCCCCAGAGGCCGTGCGTCTGGTCATTCTCGGCCAAGACCCCTACCACGGGCGCGGCCAAGCGGAGGGTCTGGCCTTTTCCGTGGCGCCCGGCGTACCGCTGCCCCCCTCGTTGCGTAATATTTTCAAAGAACTTCAGCGTGACCTGGGGCGCCCGTTTCCTCCCATGCCCGTTCCCGGCGGTAGTCTGACGGACTGGGCTCACAAAGGCGTGCTCCTGCTGAACACCTGCCTCACGGTCGAGGAAGGCCAGGCCCACAGTCACCAGGGGCTGGGATGGGAAATATTGACGGACGCAGTCATCTCCCAAGTGTCCCAAGGTCCTCAACCCGTAATTTTCATGCTTTGGGGTATGCCCGCCCAAGCCAAACGCACGTTCGTGGACGAAGCGCGGCACCTGGTGCTCTGCGCCAACCACCCGTCACCGTTGTCGGCGCTTCGGCCTCCTGCTCCGTTTTTGGGCTGCGCCCACTTTTCCCGAGCCCAGGACTGGTGCCGAGCCCATGGACTGGCGCCACTGGCCTGGTAAGTCCAGCGGGCTGGCCCCGAGGCTGGACGATCGACCCAGCCCAAACTTCATGGCATAATCACGGGCTCACGTTTGGAGAGGTGGCCGAGTGGTTAATGGCAGCAGACTGTAAATCTGCCCTCTTACGAGTACGCTGGTTCGAATCCAGCCCTCTCCACCAGTGAATGAGTTTGCGTATCGTGTGGGGTAGGTTTTTGTGCTGGCGCCATACGTAAGAGTGTTACGCGGGGTTCGTATAGTGGTAATACCTTAGCCTTCCAAGCTAAAGCGAGGAGTTCGATTCTCCTACCCCGCTCCACGCAAGTGGAAATTGAATAGTTTTAGTCGACTTGCCTTGGCGAGTCGGAATGCCCATTTGGCTCAGTGGCAGAGCACTCCCTTGGTAAGGGAGAGGTCGCGGGTCCGATTCCCGCAATGGGCACCATGGTTTACTTTTGTTGTGTGGCTCCTGCTTGTATGAGTGGTTGGCACGCGTCGTTTTTTGTAGTTTGACCTCATCACTTTTCGGAGTTTGAAAATGGGAAAAGAAAAATTCACACGTACCAAGCCCCACGTC
>Ga0214921_10000724_pt1 | contig 59468 bp, 54 predicted proteins | sample LL1505_MetaG_FD_177992 | JGI IMG/M metagenome (GOLD analysis project Ga0214921, IMG submission 177992) | Freshwater microbial communities from Lake Lanier, Atlanta, Georgia, United States - LL-1505 | ecosystem: Environmental > Aquatic > Freshwater > Lake | place: USA: Georgia | collected...
CATTTCAAGATCCTTGACTCGGACAAGGTCTCCGTGCGCCTCGGCCAGCACATGACGGCCGGTGGTGATATCGACGCCGAAGGGATTGCCAAGACCGTCACAACCATGCGCCAGATGAAGGAAATCTGTGCCGCATATTCTTGTCACATCCGCGCGATCGCCACGCACGCGGTGCGGGAGGCTCGCAACCACCAGGCACTGATCGACAGGGTTTTCAGGGCGACAGGCATCCGTATCGAGGTTGTGGACGGCGATGAGGAAGGGCGCCTGGTGTTTCTCGGAATGAAGCACGGCAATCCATTGGGCGACAAACCCGTCCTGGCGCTCGACATCGGGGGCGGCAGCACGGAAATAGTTTTCGGGCGGGGCGAGCAAATCAGTCTCGTTACGTCATTGAAACTTGGTGCCGTGAATTTGAGTGTGGCGCATGGCCTCCTCAAAAAGGTGGACGGCAAGCGACTGCAGGACATGCGCAACGCGATTGCGTCGCGCCTGGAACCAGTGATCGAGAACGCGCGATTGCAGAAATTCGATATTGCCGTCGCGGCTTCCGGGACAGCCAAGGCCTTGGCCTCGATCAATCCCAGGACCATGAGGGTGCGCCAGGGAGTCGAGCCCAACGGACAGATCCTGCGCGCGGCAGACCTCGAGACGATAACGACCGGGTTGCGACGCTTGGGGGATCCGTCTGCGATCCGGATGAAGACTGGTCTTGATGCCAGCCGCAGCGAGATCATCCTGGCCGGCGCTGAATTGCTGAGCGCCATCACCCGCGGTCTTGGTGTCCGCCAGTGGATGATTTCCGGTTACGGCCTGCGCGAGGGCATTGTCATCGACACGTGGCAGCGACTCGAGCCGGATCGCCAGTTGGCCCGGGTTGACGTCCGCGAGGAAAGCATTCGCACATTCGCCAACCGGTTCGATATTGACCGGACCGTTGCCGCTCACACAGTGCGCCTGGCACTTCGGATATTCGACCAGATGGCGCCTTGGGCCCTGGGTCATTTCGATCGCGAGGACAGAAAACATCTTCGGCGCCTGCTGGAGTCGGCAACGTGGATTCATGATTGCGGACTTTTTGTCAGCCGCCAGGCCTATCACCGTCACTCGCACTACCTGATCGCGCACAGTCATTTACTGGGTTTCACCCAGGACGAACGGACGTTCATGAGCCTGATCGCCAGGTTTCACAGGAAGTCGGTGCCTCCCAAGGGGTTGGATCCCTCGCTCGGAGTCGACCTCGCGGCGGACGAATGGGCGGCCATGCGGACGCTCTCGGGTGTGCTGCGACTCGCTGCCGCGTTGAACCGGACCAGGGGGCGACGGGTGCGGGACGTGTTGTTGAAGCGTCGTGGTAAAAATTTACAAATAACTGTTTTAACTGGGAAAACACCCGCTAAAACCCTGAATCTCCACAAGGCTGGAAAGGAAGTCGAGGCCTTGCAAAAATGCTGGGATGTCAGAATTTCGCTCGATTCCTGACCCGCAACCCTGCACATTGGCGGTTATGACTTCCAAGGCAGCCAAAAGAACATCGCCGGCACAGTCCGGAAACGCTGGTCAAGCCGGCTATCAAGTCTTCAGGCATCATTTCGCCGCAAAATTGCGCGAATTGAGCGGCGTTCATGATGGTGACTTATGGCCATCATTGATGGTTGTCTCCGGTGATTCGGACTTCTTCATCGGCAAGGCTTTGCACGCGCTTCGTGACGTATGGAAAAGGCGATCTCACAAGGCTGACGGGCCATTGGATGATTCGTGTGCTGCCGTCATCAATTCCATGGACGCGACCGAGTTGGCAAAGGACGGGTTGCTGGATCTGGTGTTGAGTCAAAGTCTTTTTGAGGACACCCAGCTCGTGATTGTACGCCGGGCTGACAAGAGGTCTGACTTTGGCAAGTTGCTCGGGATGCTGCCGCAGTCCCGGGACTGGTCGAATCGTCTGGTCGTCGCATTTGAAAAACCTGCCTTGACGGCTGAATTCCAACGGCAATTGACACGTTTGGACGGTCAATGGATCCAGGTAGCCCAGCCCTTGACGCAGGCGGACTTCATCCAGTTCATCCAGACGGCTGCCCAGCGCGCCCGCCTGCAACTTACGGCCGAGGCCCAGCAATTGATCCTGAATTGTTGCGGCCGCGATGCCATCGTCATCGAAAACGAGATCAACCGGCTGGCCATGCTGTTCCCACCGCCGGGAGACGGACGCGATGGTCAGGGTGGCAAGATGACCGACCTCGGGACGGCCGAGATCTCCGGAGTTCTTGGGGTGCTGCGCGAGGATGAGGTTTTCCGCCTGGACGAACTTCTGGTCAACCGGCGCCATGCCGAGGCCGAGATCCTTCTTCATGCCCTGCTGGAGCGCGGTGAGAGCGTACTGGCCGTAACCGGGGTACTGGCCCGCCACTGCCGCAATGCCCTGGCCGTTCAAGACGAAATTGCGCGCCGGGGCGCTGTCGACATGCCGGGAATGGCCGCCAGATTGCGGATTCCGCAGGCTGTTATCCGTACTTTTGTTCGCTATGTGCCTTCCGTGCCCCGCGCGACTTTTGAACGGGCCCTGGCGGCGTGCGCGAGGGCAGATGTCGAATTGAAGACGAGTGGCTTGCCCGATGGGCTGGCGCTATCTAGAATTGTTGAATGCTTTCAAACCCACTGAAGATTTCATCCCTGCTGTTGGCCGTGGCGGCCGCGAATGCCTCTCCCCTGATTGCCGGGGGGGTTACGGAAATCTTTATGCCGCGCTACCAGGCCGCGCAAATGTCCGGGGACCAGCCGTTCTCGGACGTGGCGATCAGGTCCTCCGGCGATGATTCCACCAAAAGTGACGTATGGTTCGCGGGACGGACGTCTCTCTGGCGCTGGCAGCCCGCCGACCAGTCGGTCCGTCGTTACCGCCTGATCGAAGCCGTCTCCGGCAGCAACGCGAAAATGACCTATCAGCCCGCGGCCATTCCTTCTTACCGGGTTGAGGTGGAGGGACTCCACCGCATCCTGATGGATCAAGGCAGTGGCGCGATTCTGGTTTCGTCTTCGGACGGCATGTATGAAGTCCATCCAGTTTCCGGAAGGATCTTGCACTACCCCCTGCCAGACCCCCAGCCGGATAAGGTACTGCCGGTCACGACAGGATTGTTCGGGTTCGGGGATCACGTCATATGGACCACGCCTGCGGAGATGATTCATTTGGATCGTTACGGCAAACGATTGCGGGTCATGCCTCTCTCGCCGGCCTTGAAGTCGGCTGACAGGCTGTTTTGGTCGGCACAAAACAAGTGGTTCTGGCTGGCGCGAGGCCAGACATTGAGTGCGCTTCCCCTGGTTGAGGGCAGCAAGGAAAAGCAGGTTTGGTTGGCTCCGAAGCCTCTCTCTGGCCTGGCCGGTGACGGGAACAGTTTGTTCGCCTGGACCGGAAGCAACGTCGCACGTTTCTCGGACACGGGAAAATCGGCCGGCAAGAATCTGGACAACATAAAGGTCGATCCTTCGCGACAATTGAACATGCTGTCTACCGTCGCCGGAACTCAAGGCTATCTGTTCACGGACGGGACACTGGAAATATACGCCGCCGGCAGGCGAGATCGTCAGGCTTATCAATTGCCACTACCGCGCGGTCGTGACGCGAACTTGATCCATGGACTTGTCCTCGGCGGTCCAGAGGGGAGCGCCCAGGTCTTTTTGCTGGTTGCGGGCAGGCCGCGGGTCTTTTCCCTGGCAAAAGACTTGTCACTTTCGCCCGGGGACACCAAGGTGGAGTCATATCCTCGGGAAGGGAAGTGACTTCGATGAACAACGGGCTGGCGCGCATCACCAGAATCGTCGGATCGCCCGGGCGGGCGCCCCTGCCCGTCGCCTTGGCATTCTTCATGATTTTTGGCGGGGCCGGCTGCTCCCATACTCGCGAGCCATTGAACTTTGATCTGACGCGTGGTCCGCTGGTGATGGATGACCTTGACCCGGTCGAGGATGACAATGTCGCGAGCGTTCAGGAGTCTGAGGCATACATCGCCGGACTGAGGCGTGATTCAAACTCCCTCGAGAAGGTCACGACCAGGTCGGAATCCGACAGGAACCTGGTCATGCCTGTGCTGTACGTCATGCGTGCGGAAATCGCCGAGATTGAGGGCAACAAGGGCGCGGCTGCGGACGCATGGCGCGCGGCTCTGCGTGCGAGTCCTGGCCAGGGTCGCTTGGCTCGCATGATTTTCGAACACTGGGTTCGCCATCTCACGCGTAACCTGCAACCGGGTGCGGACGCCGCCGTTGTCGCGCGAGGTGCCTTGGAATCAGTCGGCGGTGGTCGCGATATCCAGTATTTGCTGGCCCAAGGCCTTCTGAGCGAGGCTGATCTGGCACGACGCCTTTTCCAGATGGCTCCTGACCGGATGGTTCTTGCGCCTCAGACAAGTGCCAGTGGCACCGATGATGTGATGCCCCCTGCCAGCATTCCTTCATGGGGACGCGGCAACGCGGATGATCCCCTGCTGACTGGAACTCTGCGACAGGCGTGTGCGGGGAAGCTTCCTCATCAAGTCTCTGCATGGGAGAACTGGGCTAAAGGTTTCGTCCAGCCCTGGAAGGGTTACTGGGAAGGTTCCATCGCGGATTGCGGCGGTCGTCATGGCAGCGCGGTCGCCGCGTTCAATGAAGCCCTTGGTTCCATGGACCGTGCGCTGGAGGAGTCCGGCGCTGAAGAGGAAATGGATCCCTTTCTGGCATCGCTGCGAGTTGAATTGACCAGCCGCATGATCAAGGCCCGACGTGCCCTGGGCGAGCGGGAAACCCTCAACGAGGCATACACACAACTTCTGGCGGCATGGGCCTCGCGCAATGTTTCAGCCCGCTCGATGGGGATGAATCCCGCTGCGTTCGCGTTGCGCCGGATCGATGAGACTTTGTGGGCCGGGAGGCAGCGCGCGCTCGCCGATGACCTGGAAGGCGCCGAATTGCTGGCGCGTGAGGCGTTGAATCTCGCGAACAAGTCGTTTTCGGATCCGGCTTTTGTTGCCGGCAACTATCGTCGTGACCTGGCGGCCCTGCGATGCGAGACACTTCACTTTCTGGCGTTCCGGATTGCTTACGAACGCCGCGAATGGACACAAGCGGCTCTGTTGACGGAGGACGCCCTTCAGACTCTTTCGATCGCGCCGGAATGGCAGCGCCGGTTGCAGTCTCAGGCCATTCTTTACGATTTCGCCGGGGGCCAGATGGCCTTGGCACGCAAACGCCTCAACGAAATGCTCGGGGACGCGCAAGAGGACTCAACGCGAGCCTTTGCCCTTTTCTGGTTGGCCAGGGTTTACGAGCAAATGGGCCAGAAGACGGAGAGCGATTTTTACCTGCGCACCCTGATCCAGGAGCAGCCTCTGAGTTATTACTCGGTCGTAGCGGCTCCTGCTTCCGGCCTTTTGGCCGGGGATGCCTGGTTGCGGAATTTCGGCGACCTGGAAAAACTGCGCGAGCGCTTGCGGTCCGTTTCACTGCCTGCCGGTGCGGATCTTGGCTCTGGGCGTTCAAATTGGCAATTATCACGGCAACTTGCGGAACTCCTGATCGCTTCCAAGGTGGCTGGGCCCTGGGCGCGCGCCGCGGTCGCGGACGCCGCGGAGGCCGCCTTCAAGGAGTCCCGCCCCGATCAAAACCCTCAGACTTTTCTGTACCTGTCACGGTTGGCTTATTCGGCAGGTGACTTCGGTCGTGCCATTGAGTTGACCACCCAGCTATCGTCTTTGGTGGATAACTTCTGGTCACGTTACCCGGAACAGATTTTCATCGTCTACCCGTTTCCCCGTTTGAGGACTTTCACAGGCGCGGGTGGGACGAACGACCGTATCACGTTGATGCTGGGGTTGGCCCGACAAGAGAGTAGTTTTCGTGCCGAGGCGCGAAGTGCCGCGAGAGCCTTTGGGTACATGCAGTTGACGGCGGCGACGGCGCGACGAATCCTGGGCGGGCAAGCACCTGGCAGTGACGACCTGATCGAAACCATGTTGCTGGACCCACAAACCAGTATCCGGTTGTCGGCCAGGTATCTTGATGTACTCGACCAACGTTTTTCCGGTTCTGAAATGCTGGTGGCGGCAGCCTACAATGCGGGTGAATTCGCGGTCGACAGTTGGCGCAAGAGGCGCGATTCCCGCGACCAGCCCCTGTTCATAGAGAGCATCCCGTATGGCGAGACCAAAGGTTATGTAAAGGCCGTCCTCCGCAACACCGCAGTCTACCGGCGCCTTTTGCCATTGACTCGGGAAAGCCTGGCCGGCAATAAAAAAGAGTCGTAATCAGAGAGGTTTATCGATGAGCTCCAAGCACAGCACGCACGCCCCTACCCCGGAAGACCTGAAACTGGAAGCCGGTGGTTGGATGACCATGATCGCGATCCTTTTCCTGTTCCCCGCTCTTTTCTTCCTGTGTGTTTTCTTCCCGATCTGGGTCGGTTGGACTCCGCGCTGGTAAGTCTTTGGAGAGGATCCTTCGGGCTACGCCCTCAGGATGACGGGCGCCCCGGGGTAACTTGCTTCTCACGGTGGCGGCGCCCCGGGGTGACAGGCTTCTCACGGTGGCAGGGCTCGGAATCAATTCTTGTCTGGGACGCCGGGCTTGATTATAAGCCGGGTGTTTCCTGTTCATTTTTTTGTCAGGGCCCGAAGTTGGAATCAAAAGCAGAATCGATCGCCAGTGCACACCTCAACACGTCTGCGGACGCGTTACCGCGCGTTGGACCGAAGGTTCCCGAGGCATCCTGGCGAGACTACTTTCAGCTGACCAAACCGACCATTTCGATGCTGGTCGTCGTCACGGCTGTCCCGGCCATGCTGATGCCGGCGATGCGTGGAACGGGAACTGCCGGAGCGACATTGCCGGTCGCGTTGGCGGCGCTTTTCGGGACATGGCTTGCATCGGCCTCGGCCTCGGTTTTCAACCACCTGCTGGACCACGACGTGGACATGAACATGGGGCGCACTCGCGGTCGCCCTTTGCCGAGTGGTCGCGTTTCGAACCGCAAGGCCTTTTGGTTCGCGACAATCCTTGGTGTGGTCAGCTGGCTGATCCTGGACCGGTTCGCTAGTTCCGTCAGTGCCTGGACCGCTGTGGCAGCTAACGCTTTTTACGTGCTGGTTTACACGGCCTTCCTGAAACGGCGCACAGTACAAAATATCGTAATCGGCGGCGCTGCCGGTGCCGTCGGGCCGTTGATCGGATGGGCCGCTTGCACGAACGATCTGGGCTGGGTCTCCGCCTGGCCCGCCTGGGTTCTCTTTGCCATCATCTTCCTCTGGACGCCGCCGCACTTCTGGGCCCTTGCGATCAAGTACAAGGCTGACTACGCCGCGGCACACATTCCAATGATGCCAGTCGTTCGCGGTGATGCCGTGACACGGTGGCAAATGTTGCTCTACACCATTTCCCTCGTTCCGGCGGTCGGCAGTCTTTATTGGTTTGGCGCCGCAGGACTGATCTACATGATCCCGTCGATGTTCTTGACCCTGCTGTTCGTCCGATATGCATGGAGATTGTGGCTCACCGGCGAAAATTCCCTCGCGATGCCACTTTTCCACTATTCATGTTTTTACCTGTTCGGGATTTTCGGCAGCCTCACGGCCGATCGTTTGTTGAACGTGGCGGGACTTGTCTGATGGTGAAGTTGCGATCTTCCGGATCTGTCCATCGGCTGATCGATTCCTGCGTGTTCGGAAACGATGATCGCGCACAGTCGACCATCCGGTTCTGGTTGTACATCGGTTTTTCAATCCTGTTCGTTGCCTCGCTCGTGGCAGTGTCCGTCATCAAGCGGGGATCCTGAATCCAACCGGACAACGGAGTTGGCGCAAGTGCCACGGGTTGTCATCACAGCCGCGAGTTTCTGTCGCAATCATGTCTTGTGTCGCGAGGCCTCCCAGGCGTTTGCCGGGTATGAACTGGTTTTCCATCCTTTGGATCCCACGGTCGATCCCGCCGTTGTGGCTGACGCGCTGAATGGTTTCGACGCGGCGATTGTGGGCCGGGAAAAAATCAACCGCGAGATCCTGGCGAAATCACATCCGCCGCGTGTCATCGCGAAGTATGGCGTGGGCATGGACAACGTTGACCCTGCGCTTTTCCCGGTGATCCAGATTATCGAAACTCCCGGTATCAACGCGTTTTCCGTGGCGGAACACACCCTCGGGTTGGCCCTCGCCCTCACCCACAACATGGCGATTTGCGACCGTCTGCTTCGCGAGGGCAAGTGGTGGAAGGATGGCGGAACGGCACTTTCAGGTAAGACGGTTGCCGTTATCGGAGTGGGCCATGTTGGCAGCCGGGTCGCCGGACTCTTTCGGGCCTTTGACTGCCTCGTGACCGGGGTTGATTTGCGGGACAAGAGCGAATTTCTGCGTTCAATCGGAGCGCGTCAGGAAGACCTGTTGCCGGCGATCGAGTCAGCCGAAATTGTGACTTTGCATGTGCCCCTAACCACCCTTACGTCGAAGATGGTGGACCGCCATTTCCTGGCGCGGATGAGGCCCGGTTCGTTTTTGCTGAACACGTCCCGCGGTGAAGTCCTCGTCGAGGCGGACTTGCTTGAGGCGCTCAACTCGGGTCGCCTTGCCGGTGCCGGCTTGGACGTGTTTGAAGTTGAACCTGCTGAAAACAAAGAACTTATTCGTCATCCTGCTGTTCTGTGCACGCCCCATACCGCCGGTAATTCGGTAGAGGCTGTTTTGGCCATGGGGAGGGCGTCAATCGCCGGCTTGCAAAACGCATTGAAAGATAATAGAAGGAGCTGAAATTTTTAAGGTTTTCTATGATCGAGCAAATCAAAGAAATCATTGAGAAAGACATCAATCCGCAGCTGGAATTTCATTCGGGCGGGTGTGAACTTATCGATGTCGAGGACGGCGTTGTCACAATCCGGTTGTTTGGTGGTTGCTCCGGATGTCCGTCCAGTCACATCACCCTTTTCAACGGCATTGTGCCGGTTTTGAAGGAAAAGTTACCGGAAATCCGGGATGTGGTTCTCGGCTGAAGGGCCTCGTTTGCGTTTCGCGCGCAACATTCTTTTGGTTCTGGCCTTTGCGTTGCTGCCTTCCGGGCGTGGCAAGGCCGACACCATCATGCCGCTTGAACCACTCGTGTATACGGGTGCGTACCATAGCAACAACTCCAATCAGTCGATGCTCGCCCGGATGTTCGTCATCCCGGGTGGCAATCATGGCCCTTTTGAAGCCCATCTGATCCTGTACCACGGCGGTTTTGACACGCGCGAATATGTGCCAGTCATATTCGACAAGGTCGAGCGCCAGGAAAACGGAAGCTACCTGTTGACGTCCCAGCGGATGACAGGAGGCGGCATGCCGATGCGTCATCCCGTCGTCGAGATCAACGTGCCGGGCGACGACATGATTGAGGGCGTTTTTGACTCGGGGATGCAAACCCGTGTCGGGATTTTGCGCCTCGTAAAGGGGTGGGATCTTCCCGTTGGAATCATGTCAGGGCGCCGGATCGTTCCCGCGTTTGAGGGGCGTTACTTTGGTGATTGCATTGGCGGGCCGCGGAGTGATCTCCTGACCGGAATCGAGATTTATTCGACACGGTCCCAACTGGACGATATCGCGCTGATGCCTGCCGTGGATTCCGCCGTCGAGGCGAATACCTACCAGGGCGGGACAATATGCCGGGATCCAGACGGTTTCGGGTCGGACCGTGATCTCTCGTGCATGGGTTTCCCTTCGGGCAACTACGACCTTTACACCGGCAAGGTCAATCTTTTCGTCACGGCGGCCTGGCGTTGGTCGTGCGACTGGGACGAGAAGAACGACATGATAACCTGCGATACCCCCCGGTTTGGAAACAAGTGCGAGCTGTACCGCCTGCGTGAGCCAGAGTCCCGGATGGAACGGGATTTAAAGGGCAAAGTTCCTTACGGCCTGGGTGATTCAGATGCCCGGATGAAGGCCATCAAGGAGGATCTGAAGCAGAAGGATCCCATGAGCAAGCCGGACGCTCCGCCGCTCAAGTGCGCCAATCTGGGTCGCAGATTCCCGGGGGTCCTGCATCACATGTACACCGGCCTGTATCAAAGGGTCGCGCTGGACCTTGTCGTGATCGAGTCACAGCCCGGGGTATGCAAGATCAGCGGAATGATCGCGCAAAGTTTCGAGAAAGTGGATTCCAGCCACAGCCAGCCGCTCACACATGTGATCGAAACAACCATGTACGAGGCGAAGGAAGATGTTTTCAGGATCGCCAGCGGTCCGATGGGTGACGCGGTCGTGATCCTTCGCCGCGAGGGATATCACTTCTCGGGCTACTGGTATTCAAGGTTGTTCGGGTTGGTCGGCAGGGTTGAATTCGGTGCGGGATTGAACCTCGACTCAATTCCTGATGTGGATTTCGTGCCATCCGTATCAGGCTTGTTTGATTCTCCTCCCCAGAATGGCCTTCGCATGCATCGCCAGCTGGAACTTCAGCCTTCGACAGACGGCGGTGACTTCCGTTCCTTCAATCCGTTGCGACAGCTCCCCACTGCCGGATTGCTGAAGAGTGAGGTCATCGGTCCAGGCGGTGACGGCTACGGCTTGCAGACCCGGCAAGAAGTGCGACATCTCGTTTACGACTACTTTACCGGTCGCATGTCATTCAACACATCTTCCGCGGAATACTACGGCCCTGTACTGCCCCGCGGTCTGTCACTCAGGATGCTGCCGACAAACGACAACGCGAACTACATCCCATTCGGGGTCCGGTGGGAATACTCTCGCGTTGGCGGTCCCTGAATCCCCGCGAAAATAATTCACTGATGTCCCTGATTTCAGCGCCTTGCCTCACGGTTAAACGCCACCGCGGGAAGTCCTTTTTTCAAGCAAGTACCCGCAACTCCCGAAGAAAACCCTGAAGGGTTGTTGTTTCACCGGTTTTCTTCCCCGGTGTGATGCCGGGAAGGGGTTACAACTTGCGCGGGTCGAAGGAAAAAATTCTGGCAATCGCGGTGATTGCGTTTTTTCTCCCCGTGGTTGCTCTTGCCAAGTCCACGTGGCCGGCTCCTCCCCGCGTCAAGAAAATTCCGGAATCCGCCATTCCTCCGGTCGACGGGGTTCCTCGCGAAATGGACAAAGTCCGGTTCACGGTGAGTGATACTTACGTTTATTCCGAAACCAAAGTGTCTCAAGTGCCCCTCTGGTACTGGGATGACCTGCAGCTCCTGTTTGCGGGGACGGTTTCGCCGGGCGGATCTTTCGAGCCGGAGGCGATCTTCAATCGCGGAAATCGCATGTATTACGGGACATCAAAGATCGACTCATTGAACCTGGAACCTTGGCTGGTGAAGCAACGGACCAGGTTCAAAAACCGTGTTTTTACGCTGTACGTGGATGGTGGCTATTTGAAACGAGTTGAGTAAAGGAAGTTGTGATGAAGGCTTTCTTCATGATTCTTACCCGTCTGGCAGGCATCGTGGCGATGATTCTGCTCGCGGGCTGCAATGCGACGGGTTTCAAAGGTAGCAACCGTGTTGTCATGAAGGAGCCACTTCCCTCGGCGAAGGAATACACTCTGGTCGCGATGGGAATGGATGAGACCATCCAGGGCAGCGATGTCCAGATGGCGACCATCGACCGCTTGAAGGTTGTGTTCCAGGCAGGTGACAAGAGGATTGTCGGTACTGATACCAGCACCGTACGGCAGGCAGTCGACCTTTATTTCGCGCTGGACACGACCGCCAGCATGACGGACGAGATGGCTGCCGTAAAGAATGGCATCGCATCCCTGGTCTCTGAACTGCGCCGGTCCGGTCTGGATTTGCAGGTCGGCCTCGTCGGATTTGTTGACAGTTACGCGTCGGTTGACGCCAGAACTTATCGACTCACCAGCAATTATACTGGTTTCAAAAATTTTGTTTCGAGTATCAAACCGACCGGAAATGACGACTATCCAGAGTCGGCCATCTACGGGGCAAGGCGCGCTGTCCAGTTGTTGCGGTCGGGTTCCCGGCAGGGCGCTTTCAAGGCGGTGGTGTTGATCACGGACGTCTTGGGGCACAATGGTTCCCAGGATGCCGGGGGCAATCCGCAGCGCGATTGCTCGATTCTGGCGCTGGCCAACGAGATCAACGCGTATGCCGCGACACTGCCTCGCATCGATGATTTCAAGTTCTTCTATACGGTGCCGGACCCTGCGCGGGTTACGTTCAATGATGAAAATTACGGGGCTTTCCTGAATTGCGAGTCGAAAGTCGACGCGAGCGGTTACACCGCCATTCGCCAGATGGAAGACGTCATGAACAAGATCCTTCCCGGGGTTGACCCGGCCAAGCGTGGCGGTGCCTTGCGCGATGCTGCTGGTAACGTGGCGTGGCCGCTCACAGAGAACAACCTCGTGACGACTCTCGTGCCGATGTTGCAGGATAACCCGGTGACGCGAGACGTTCTTGGCAGCTGTCTCGCAAGCGGCGCCGAGGTTTTCGAAAATGGTGAACGCGTCGCGCGTTGGGAAGGCGGTGATGCGTCAACCGCGTTGAAGGCCTTGGACGGTGGCGACAACACCTTGAATATTCCGGACGTGATCCCGCGCGATGGCCGTCAGGGGTCGCGACAAATGGAGATGATCGTCGACCGGTGCTGCATCTCGTCGGAGGACTTGCGGGCCGGTCGCACAAGTTCGTGCCGGACGACGTACCGCCAAACCATCCCGTTCAAGGTTGAGGTCACGGCCCCGAAGGCGTGATGATGCGTATTTTTCCAGGCATGAAGAGGATTGGCGTGACAGGTGACGCGACATTTCCAATATCGTGCATCCTCGACGGCAGCGTGACCGACTTTGACCTTTTTCTGGCGCCCCAAGGCGAGGAAGTTTTGTACGCCGCGCCCGGTTACCGTTGGACACGGGACGAAACGACGAGGTTGCTGGCGAACGGGTGGAAAGAGTTTCGTGTTGTGCCTGGTGATGCCAAGCGTGTCCGGATGTACCTGCAACTTGCGAGGCTGCCTCTGATCGAAAAGGAGCAGCCGCCCCAGGTGCGCATCAATTCCATCCAGGATCTCGCCGCCAGCTTTTCCCAGTGTCTGTACTCAGGAGAGGTCACGGAAGCCGCCGTGCGCCATGGTGAGCGAATCGCGCGGGGCATCGTAGAATGCCTGATGGAATCCCCGGCCTCCGTGAAGGAGATCGGTGGCCTCATGGCACACGATCAGTACACTTTCTACCACAGCGCGCGGGTGGCCGTGTTCACAACCGCGATCGCGATGACCATGGGCGTGAATGATGAACATCATCTCCAGCGGATCGCGACAGGCGGATTATTCCATGACGTCGGCAAGAAAGACGTTCCTCTGGAAGTGATCAACAAGGCCGGACCACTGGACCAGATCGAATGGCAGGCCATGAAATCCCATCCGGTGACGGGTCACGAAGTTTTGAAGTCGGCCGGGTTGTCTGTTGAGTCCATGGAAATTGTCCTTCATCACCACGAACGCATCAACGGCACCGGGTATCCGCATGGACTTCAACAATCCGGGATCATGATGGAAGTCCAGATTGCCGCGGTTGCTGACATTTATGACGCCCTGACCTCGTCGCGTTCGTATCAGAAACGGCGGACCAGGTACGAGGCTTTGGACTTCATGAAGCACAAGCTTTCGGGGACCGATATTTCGCCTGCCGCGTTCCGTGGACTGGTGGCTGCCCTCGCCTGATCCAGCCCCGTGCCACTTTGTTAATCATCCCATGTTGCCCCGGCCTCGATTGCGGGGTAAAAATCCAGAATCATCAGCAATTTCGATTTTCTGCGGGTGTTCATGATTGTCCGAGCCTTTCTGCTGGCCCTCCTGTTGATGGGGGTCCAGGGAGCCTTGAATTCGCAACCCAGCCTGTTCGGGAAGAAGGTTTCTTCACTCGGTGCCGGTATTGTGAAATTTTATCCGGACGCTGCAGTGATGGAGACGCTCAAGGTCGCCCTCGCGATGGCTTTTGTTTTTGCTGTTTATGGAATCTGGATCGCCAGCGCCTCCCGCGTTTGGCGCGTCGCGAGCCGCGAATCAAAAAATGTTCGCCTGCCGCGTTCCGTCTATATCCTGCCTACCACTGTCGCAGTGACTTCCTACTTGCTGATCGCTTTTGCGGGAGCCGTCGAGTACCCGGCCCTATACGAATCTGCCGTCCCCGCGTTTTTCCCGGCAATTGTTTTCAAAATCTCGTTCTTTACATCCCCGGGTGGTCTTGTCTCGCTGGGGCTGATTTTGCTGCTCATACCACTCTTCCCCGGGGTGCCATTTTTCAGAGTCCTTTCGTCCCGCTCCTGGAAGAAAATCCATCTCGATTGGTGGCAGGCTTCCAGATGCCTTGGTGTCGCGGTGGTGCTTGCCTGGATTTTTGTCCCCAGACCCCCGGGCGAATCAATATCCGCGAATCCACTTGGTCATCGACCCGACTTGACCAGGCCAAACATCATCTGGATCGCTGTGGACTCCCTGCGCCTCGACCGGGTGGACCGCATGGGCTTTCTTCCCGCAATACAGGCATTCCGTGACAACCTGGATACGGTGTCCTTCCGTCGACACCATGTCGGTGTTCCGCGGACATTCCCGTCCTGGATCGAGATGATCCAGGGTCGGTACGCCGCGGAGACGAATGTAAGACACATGTTCCCGGGATTCCCTGCACGCGATCGTGAGTTTGATGGCATCGTGTCCCTTGCGCAGAAATCCGGTTACCGGACGGTCGCGGTCTCTGATTTCGCCGGTGATATTTTTCCGCGATTTTCCGCCGGGTTTGACGTCGTAAAGGCTCCGGGCCTCGCACTTGGGACCCTCATTCGCCAGAATATCGACCAGATGTTCCCGCTGTTCACACCGGTAGTGACCTCACCCGGCATGCGCCGTTTTTTCACTTCATTGAAGGCTTCGCCGGCCTTTGCGGCGCCACGGCATCTTGAGGACCTCGTCGGTGAGGCGTTGGACGAAACCAGCATCGAGGCGCAAAAGCCGAGCCCGGCAACTGCCAGCCAGCCGGTTTTCCTGGCCTTGTTTTACTCCACGGCTCATTTCCCGTACTCGGCCCCGTGGCCTTATTACCGGGCATACAGCAGCCAAGGTTATCCCGGTCCGTTCTGGTTCCAGAAGAACCCGAGTCTGAGTGCCGATGACCAGAATCTTGACCAGGCCCAGATAGATCAGGTCAGGGCTCTCTATGATGGCGCTCTGAAATCCATTGATGATTCATTTGCCTCATTGGTCGCGACTCTGCGTGCCCGGGGGATCTGGGACAATTCCATCGTCGTCTTGACCGCGGATCACGGGGAGGACCTGTTCGAGTCCGGAATCCTGCAAGGGCATGGGGACCACCTGCGCGGTGACCAGACATTGAGGGTGCCCTTGATGATCAAGATGCCAGCTGGAACCAGCCGTTTTCCGGCGCGCGAGTTTCAAGGCATCAGCCGTTCCATCGACCTGGCGCCAACCATGGCTTCCTTGGCTGGATTAAAGGATTTTCCGGCGGCGCGCCATGAACTGCAGGGTATGGATTTGTCATCTGGTTCGACAAGGATCAGTGACCTCGCGGCTTATTCGGAGACGGAGATCTGGTTTTCCCGCACAGGTTCGGTCTTCTACCAGAAGAACCGGCTCGACTATCCCGGCATTTCCCAGTTACTGACCTTTGATCCGGGTCACTCGGGTGAGATCATCCTGAATCCCAAGTATGAAAAGATGCTCGTTGTCTCGAAACACCGGAGTCTCATCCACGGCAACTGGAAGTTGATTTACATGCCAACTCGCCAAGGCGTGCGTTATGAACTCTACGACGTCATCAATGATCCCGCGAATGAGCACAATCTCGCGGCGTCAAATCGGGACGTCCTGTCCGCGATGAAGTCACGTTTCCTCGCCGGCGTGAAGAAAATCGAGCCGCACGCCAGGATGATGGACGACTTCATTGTCCCGGAGGGCTTCTGATGATTCTCCGGATTCTTCTTGGATTGTTCTCGCTGTGCGGTGTTGTCCTTCTTTTTCATCCGAACGAGAGCCGCCTTCCGGACGTTCTCGATGACCAGGGAACATCCACGGAACCTTTGCAGCCGTTGGTCTCCAGGCAATTCTCTGCCCTGAATGGTGATTTGTCGTTGCGGCAGGTCCCGGTGGCCTCTTCCGCCGGGGAAACAGTGTCAGTATGGGCAAAATCGTGGCCCTCTGAAAGCGAGGCTTTTGATGTTCGCGTGCAGGCTGGATCCGCGAGATTCGTGAATCCCGCGCAGGTTCGCGTCAGCCTCGGTATTTATCCAGGCCGCGTTGAGTCGCGTGACGGGATCTTCGTTCCGCCTGGTGGCAGCATGGCCGTGGTTATGCCAGACGGGTATTCCGGCGTTCTCAAGTTCAGCATAGCCGCCATTCCAGGGGATTTGGCGTTCGAGGCCCGTCTGGACGATGGACTTGTTTCCTCATGGGTCGACGAGTCCACGGTGATCCAGAGGGCCATCCGCATGGCTGGTGCGATCGCTCCGGGAAGCACCCGTTCAGCTTTGCGACTCTACATGCAATTCATCCGTCCGCGTGTCGCGGCCCAAAGTGTGACCGGGGCACGGTGGCGCGATTTCGCTGTCAACGTGGATGCATCCCCGAAAAAAACACATGAGTTACGGTTGACCTGCTCCGGGGGTTCCCCATGTGTTTTCGGTGACATCCGTTTTCTGCGCGACGAACCGCGTTTTTCCCGGGTGCCGGAAAGGCGGGAGAATTTCCTCATCGTTCTCGTTGATACCCTTCGCGCGGATGCTGTGCTCGGCGATTTGGCCCCGGAAACCTTCCGGGAATTCAACGCGAGCGCAGCGGTTTTTTCTTCCGCGATGAGTCCAGGCAACATGACGAGTCCCTCGACCAACGCGCTCTTGAGTTGCCATACTCCCACGGAGATCCGTGACGTCGCGTTTGCTTACGCAGTATCCAGCGATCAGCGCGAGGCGTGGTATCGCAAGGGTGTGGGTTCTTTTCCCCGTATTTTGGCGCGGCATGGTTATCACACGGCCATGATCGGAAATATTTCGGTGATCAGTGAAGCCATCGGAGTCGGTGTTGACCATGGTTTCAGTGAGAATATTTCCATTGAGACCGAGGGTTACGAGACCCCTTTGGCCGCGCGTGAGGCCGCCCGTTGGATCCATTTGAACAGGAATGCGCCCTTTCTTCTCTATGTCCATCTGAATGCTCCGCACGGGCCATATAAGGCGCCGTTGGCAGATGTGTGGCGAACCTGGCCGGGATGGTCAGCCTTGGCGTCAATGGATTCGGGGCTCAAATGGCTTTACCGCGCGGAGGTCCTTCAGGCCGCCCGGTCGTTCCAAAGGATTCTCGAGTCCCTGGACTCAGAGGGTCTGGGCAACAAGACCAATGTCATTTTGTTGGCCGACCACGGCGATCAGCACACAGCTCACCGGTTTCATCACAACGAATCCGGCCCGGTATACAGCGGAGCGTACTTTGATCACGGCGCGACCCTGTTGACGGATGAAGTGGGTGTTCCACTTTCCTGGCGCGGTCCGGGGGTGGTGCCTGCCAGGCATCGTGTGCCCGTGTCAACGATCGGTACCGGACCCGCCTTGTTGCGCAAGTCGCAATTACCGGACAAATCTTGCGGGGAGAGCAGTCGAAACGCGGGAGAGGCGATCGTGAGCCGCCTTGCCGGGACAGGGGCAGGCATGCCGGCGCCATTTGGACTGGAGGGCTACCAGCAGCGCGGAGTGGTTTTTGACGGCCGCTGGAAATACATCAGGGCCCATGAGCCAACAATCAAGAAGATGGTGCCGGCGGGCGGATGGAAAGTTTTTCCTTCAGAGGTTTTTATCCGCGAGGAATTATACGATCTTGAATCGGATCCGACCGAGAATGTGAACATGACAGGCGATGGCGACTATTCCCGGTCTGCGCAGATCCTTCAGAGGGCGCGCGCGGAATATGAGAGTTTTTACGGAGTGGATACCGGATTTGAACTGGTGGTTGAAGCTCCACATGGCGAAATGATCCGGGTTCCAGCCCTGGACTTCGAGTCGAGGGACCAGAAGCGGGTTGTCATCCCGTTGCCTGCCAGTTTTGGACTCAAGGGTCTGAGGAGCCTCAGGGACCTGAAAGTCCAGGTTGATGGCAAGCCCATACCCGTTGATGCCATGGCCTGGCGTCTTCCGTTGAACGATAAACACTGGGCGGTTCTTCCGCGCGAGATACGGGGTGAGGGTTCGCTCCTGCCAGTTTCCCATGAGCCAAACGCGTATTTACGGCGGGTACTTGTCAACGATGCCGAGGTACGCCGCATCGTGAGTGGCAATCCGATGTTCGACCAGATTCTCCGCGAGTGGGGCTACCTCCATGATGATTAACTGGGGTGCCGCGGGCATCGGCAAAAAAATTCTGGGTACCGGGGTCGGTGTAGCCCTGGGCGTCTGTGAGCTGCCAGCCGGATCAGAGGATTATGTCAGGGCGATGTCCAGCACGGCATGCCTCAATGCCCGTGTTTCCCAGGATTTCGTCATGACGCCCGGGTCCGCGGACGGCCCGGTGAAAATCGCCGCCGCACAAGGGGCCCTCGGCATCCATTTTTCGCCTGTGTTGGCCTTTCAAGCCAAAGGTCGCATTCGTGGGATCAGTCGTTTCGACGCGGGTGATGCCAGGTGGTCGTTGCTGCCGGATGGGATCAAAAGGGAGTTGGACCACGTGATTCTGCGTATCGGCAGCCCCGCACTACATTCTTTCCGCGCTTCTTTGGGGGAGCAGAGGCTGCCATTTGGCGTTGACGCCAATCCGGCAGATGATTTGTGGTGGGCGACGGGTGACCGTTTCTACTGGGGAAAGGTCCGGCGCAGCGCGACCCTGACTTTTGACAACATGAGCGATACGCAGGTTGATCTTGGATTCGCCGGGGACGAGGCGAGCGGTGACTCCAGCCAACAGGGAAGCGCGAGATTGATGTATGACCTGAGTTTTTTTGAGCGTGCCCGACTGATATTGTCGGCCGCTGGAACGCCGGCGGCAAGGCGGTTCGGGTTCGCGTTTGTCACGACATCAAAGGCCGGCGCCACCACTCAATTTGAGCTGGTGCGATCGGAGTCCGGCGACCCGGAGCTGGACGCGGGATTCCGCCGGCTTTTCCGGTTCGCTTTTGACGCGCCGGATCGCAGGTGGTGGTTTGTCTATGATGAGGACAGGTTGCGTACACAGTCGGTGGCGACCGGGTATCGTTACTTTCCAGCTGCGTGGATCCCAGAGAATGAAGGCAACTTTGCCTTCAGATTCTCGGTGGGACGTGTCCGTTCCTTCAATTCCTTGTACGAATCCCGTTTTCTGGTCGCGGTCGGGGTGGAGGCAGGTCTCTGATCAGAAATCACAAACAGCGTGGGATTTTTTTTCGTCACGGGTTTGTCCCGGGGTCGATCTTTGCCATTTTCTTGTGGATATCGTGGTTCTGTGGAGCGGCTCAGGGCCGGGATGATTCCATCGAAGTCACTTTTGACCGGCCCTCCGCGAAGCCGCAAACCGAAGACGAGCATCAGCGGTCTTTTTCAGTTGAGGCGCTCTTCAAGAATTCCTTCCTTGCCAGCAGCCTGGCGTCCGGTACGGACGCATTGAATCGTTCTCTTGAGTCTCTCATGCATTCGATTTTTTACAGCCTGATGGACAATGAGTTCCGCTTCCCGACCGGAAAGCATACGGCCATCGCCCTGGATTTGACGCGAGAATTGTATTCAACCCGTCAGGGTCCTTTTGTTGTCGTCGACAGACTGGCGGCGGGACCTCGTTATTCCCGTCAACTTTATAATGTCCAGGATATCCCCGTTGTCGCGGCGGGTGACGCGGGCGTCGACGCGCTGGATATTTATTTGCGTTCAGATGCCGAACGAATCAGCGAAAACGATACGCTTCCCTACTGGCGGCTTCTGGTAAACAACTGGTTTGGGTTGGTTCCATTACTTTCCGCGATACTGCCTCCTTCGTTCGATCCGAACGAGCTTTATGATCCCCTGAAGCGCGTTGAGGCGCCCTTTCGATTGCCACTTAACGTGGAGAGCTTCTACCGGATGCCGCTGAATGGCATCCGGAGTTACGGCGTGACCGGCGGCATCGGTCTTGCCGCCGACCTGCATTCAATCCCCGGTGGCGGGTGGAAAAAGACTTTTGAAAGGTTGCAGGAGTTGAAGTTCAACCTTCCGGTCGGCATTTTCAAAAGGGGCGAATTTCGTATCAATGTCCTGCGCAAGTCCGAGGATGTCGCCTGGCTGTCGGTCGCCAACATGGACCGGCAGGGGTTGAACGCACGGGCGTTCGTCGGCAACACCGTGTACCTGCTGGCCAAGGCGATCCCGTTTTACAAGGGCGTTCCGGGGGTCTTCGCTCCGATCGACATGCAGGGAGAGCTCGCCTGGACGGACCGTACAGATCGCGTTTATGAGTTCGACATGAAGTCGCCCACCGGGCGCGAAGCCTATGTGGCGGCAGTTCGGGGTGACCTGACCCTTGCGGATGTTGCCAGCAGGAAAAACGGGACGCGTGGTCCCGCGACCGGAGTTTCATTCCACTTCCGCAGGCAAATCAAACAACAATCCGAATCAACATTGAACAACCGCAACCTGGTTGTGGTCAGGGATGTGCTCAGCCAGGAGCGGAGCCAGGCGGAAATTGCCGTCACGGACATGAACGACACTTATCATTTGCTTGAGGCAAGGGAAGATCACGCAGGACAGCACTGGGATATTCTGGTGGGGCCTGAGGACGTCTCGGTCAAGTTGGATGCGAAGATCAAAGTGAAACGGATCGACGAACCAGGCGCGGTCTCCGGCCCGGGGTACCGGTTTGAGTTTCAAGATGGGCCGTCCCCCATGAGGATCTCGTTGTTCCTTGATATTGAAGATCGCTACACGACAGTGGATGACTTGCGGGAATATCTGGGGCGTCTCAGTCATTTCTCAGGTCTCGAGATCCAAGGTCTTCCATTGTTGCCCCGGAAGGATCCGGCGGAGCAACTACAACGCCGGCGGACGGTATATTTTGACCATCCGGGCGAGGCTCCTCTGCGTCCAAACCCGAGTCCTTTGCAGGTGGGTCGTTTTGCCGGCACATCCGCCATGGTTCTGGACTCGGCCAGTCTCGAGCGGATCGTGAAGCGAACGGTAGACGATCAATGGCGGGCTCTGGCCAGGGCATTCGATAAACCCGCGGACTCATGGTCGAGCCCTGGAAAGCGCAAGGGTCTCGATTGGGATCTTGAGTGGGGTAAATCGGCGGTCGCGTACCTTGCGCGGATCGCGAATTTCCGTTGGCCATCATTTGATGCCATCCACGAGGCAAACAAGGCGGTCGAGGCGCTGGGTCGTCTCGCAAAGGCAAAGACTCCGCTGGAAAAGCGGGTTGCCCTGTACGAACTTTTTGACTCTGATCACCCGGATCGTCTCGCGCGGGCATTGGCGGAGTTGGCCGGGATCGATTCCCTTCCTCGTCGCATCAAGTTGCACGCGCAACCGAAAGGAGACGCTCCCAAGGAAGTGAAGCGCGATTTTGAGACCTATGACGGGCGTGTTTTCCGCTCGGCCGTTCCGTTTCCGAAAGATGAGCGTTTCACGAGAGTTGATCAGGAGCTTGAGGAATTCCAACCCCAAACGCTGCGCCCTGCTTTGAGGGAACTCGCCATCACGGGCATCAAGCTCTGGAACGCCGTTGACGCCAGTGGCGCGCGTGCCTTGACGGTCAAAATCCGGTGTGATGACCTCAAACCCTCGCGTGACGCGCGGGTTTACGTGAAACTTGTTCAGAACGGAAAACTGGCACTGACCAACCTTTCTCTGGTGGAGCGCGTCATTGCGGTCCGTCCGTCGGACGGGGCTGTTCAAGTCGTCTTGTCAGGACCTGGAAGTCCTTTTGCCGGCAACGTCTACGACCGCCTGCTGGCGTTTGGTGGCCCGCTTGCTTTGACGATCGCTGTGGCACCTGATGGCGAGGAATGGACAGAAAGAAAAGTCGTTAAATTCCGGTATGATAGCGGAGAACTCAGGCCAGAATAGCTGGCTCCGTCAAAAACCACTGGACACCCATCAGGGATTCTATAGATTACCGACGCTCTTCGACGTGCCTATGGTGGCTGTGGCGAAGTGGTTAACGCATCGGATTGTGATTCCGACATACGTGGGTTCGATCCCCATCAGCCACCCCATTTCCTTCCCCTGTTTCCAAGTTTTCTTCCCGCATCGGGGTGTAGCGCAGTTGGTAGCGCGCGTGGTTTGGGACCATGAGGTCGCAGGTTCGAATCCTGTCACCCCGACCATTTTTTCAGGCCCGGTAAGGGCCCCATCCAAGAATCGATCAGGGACGGAATTCGAATCGGTAGGTAGAACCACCGACGACATAGCTTGCAGCGATCGCCACGACTTTACCCGTATTGTTTGACCAGCCAGATGCATGGGTTGACGTTGCTCTCCGTATTAGTCGGGGGTCGGTGCCATCTGTGTAAACTTTGGACAAAAGGTTGTGCGCTACGAGCAGACAAGGCAAATCCCACTCGCCCCGCGCCTCCATTTGTACGTATTTTGTGACGTAAATACATATGCTTACGTAATAATTGCCACCAAACAGATTTCGATCGTAATCGATATCGACTACCCTGTTTTAAATGAAATCCGTTCAACTTGCGCGGTAGACCGGGTCCTTCCATGACGACTTACTCGATTGTAATTCCGGCCTATAACGAACACGAGGTCATCCAATCGCTGTGCGCGCGGTTGAAAAGCGTCCTTTCTGACATAGACGGCGCCGCAGAGGTCATTTTTGTGAATGACGGGAGCTCAGACCAGACATCCAGAATTCTGGATGAAATCGTTGATTCGGACCCTCGCTTTCGAGTGGTGGAGCTTTCCAGGAATTTTGGGCAGCAAATTGCCATCTGCGCGGGGCTGGATCACGCGTCCGGTGATGCTGTCATCATCCTGGACGCGGATTTACAGGATCCACCCGAACTGATCCCGCAATTAATTGAGGCCTGGCAACAAGGCGCTGAAATTGTCCATGCCGTGCGACAGGAGAGGGAAGGTGAGAGTATTCTCAAGAGATTTTGTGCGTGGGTTTATTACCGTTTGCTCAATCAGTTGAGCGAGCTTCCCATTACATCCGACGCGGGTGATTTCCGTTTGATCAGCAGGAAGGTACTCCTGACGATCAAGGCCATGAATGAGCACGATCCGTTTCTGCGAGGATTGTTCTCATGGGTGGGATACCGGCAGACAATCGTGGAATTTACCCGGAATGGTAGATATGCGGGTCGTTCAAAGTACACGGTCCGGAAACTACTCCGCCTCGCCAGCTCCGGTATCTTCGGGTTCTCTTTCGCGCCCCTGAAGGTCATTGGCTTCGGCGGGGGTTTCGTTTTTGTCTCCGGGCTTGCAATCATGCCATTTCACGCTCTCCCGGGTATTGTTGTGAGCAGCACGGGTCTGCAATTGTGCGCGATAGGTATTGTGGGCATGTATCTGCGCAGGATCCTTGACGAGGTGCGCGATCGTCCCAGATACGTAATCGCCGCAAAAAAAGGATTCCCCCTGTGAAGTATTACCGGGGGTGGATGGTTCCCCTCACGGTCTTGTGCCTGACAGTGCTGCTCGCGCTGCGACGCCCACTGGCAATCGATGAATTTTTACATCTCCATTGGGCAAGTGAGGCAGCACGGGGAAATTTCGCAGGGACCGATTATTTCTCGGTCCATTTTACGTTTCTGCAATTTGTTTTTGCTCCCTTTTTTCTAATCGCGTCATCAACTCCGGAAGTCGCCATACCCTGGTGTCGCGCTTTGATGGCTATCATGTTGACTTTCGCCGTTTACGTCGTCAGTCGCGACATCTCATCGACGATTTCCCGCAAAAACAACTCCGATGTTTCATGGCTCTGCGCCGGTGCGATCGTGGCGGGGTGTGGTTCGCTTTCTTCCCGCCTTGTAGAGGTCCGACCGGACAATGTCGCAATATTTTTCATCGTTATGGCCTGTTGGTTGAACTCGTCGCGATTTCGTCAAAATTCCGGGCGGACGAAACTCCGATATGCTGTCGTATCAGGTCTGTTGTTCGGGTTGGCGGTTCTCAGCAGCGAAAAGACGTTCGTTGTTTTGGCAACGCTTTCCGTAGTTGGTTTATTTTTAATGCCACTCCGGTCGCGGCCCTTTCAAGGCCGGGGTCTGGTGGTGGTCGCGGCGGCAGGGACTTTGGTCGCGTGCTGCGCAATAATTCTAGCCTTGATGTCTCGCGGCGAATTCAGCGGCCTCATGAAATTCGGATCGATGTGGGTTGAATACGCTCGTTTGCACGAAAAGCCAGGATTCTGGCCCAGGAAATCCATAATTGGAGAGGAGAAGCTTTTATTTTATAGCCTGGCTCTCATTTGGTTTGCGGTGTCGATCCGGCTTCGAAAAATTGATGTTTGGCAAATCATGGTCCTGGCCGGATTTTTGATTTATGCGGTCCAGGAGGCACCGTTTGAATACAGCCGCAATTGGTTGTTCGTATTTGCCGGACCGTTATTGTTTTTCTCCCTGCCCTTCGGCAGAGGCTCAGGTCTGGCAGCGCTGGTGCTGGCTCTTGCTGGCTGGAATGTCTTTTCGCAGGATATTCATTCCCGGCAAAAACAGCTGGATGTGTCGAGAGTGGTTCGGGAAATCTCAGAACCCGGGGATTGCGTCTATGATAATTCAGGTGGCGGTGTTTTTCGTCGTCACGCCCATGACTCCTATGCCTCAACAGATAAAATGATACGCAGGCAATTCGTCCGTCAACTCGATGATGAAATTCCGGCCGCGATCAGGGATCGAGGATGCGTGATCATGTTGGTTGACTTGAGGACGCTGGACCTTCACGGACAACTTGCGGCGTACCTGGCAAGTCACTTTGTTCCGGTCAATCCCTACATGTACTTTTATTCAGATCATGCCTTGCCGGTATCCGGTTCAAATTTCGCTGAATTCTTCGCGCCGCGCACAGGATGGTATCATTTTATTGACAGGCCTTCGGTCCCCCCGATTCGGCTCAACAAGGGCTTGAATCGTGTAGATGGAGTCATTGGCCCGGTCAGGCTCATGTGGAATCCAGGGCCAGATCGTTGGCCGGTCTACCCGGGTCCCATGGACGTACGTGGTTTCTCAAGGCTGTGACCGGAAGGAATTATTTCCCCGGATCTAGCGGGCAAAAAAATCCCAGATCGCCGAGATGACCTGCTCTTGTTCCGACTTAATCAAATCCGGGTAAATTGGCAGACGTAGCATGCGTCCGGCGCAGGAATCCGTCTGGTTCACTGGTCCGGCAACGCGCCCGAACCGGCGCCCTGCGGGTGAGGCATGCAGGGGCTCATAATGGCTGGTTGTTTGGATGCCCTGGTCCATCAAGGCAAGGCGCATGGCCTCGCGGACGCGATTGGATTCAACAAGGACGTGGAAAATATGGCCGTTGCCCTGTTCGTTGATGCCTGGCCTCGGCAGGACGATCCTGCCGTTCGTTTCGAGGCCCCCGAGACCCCTCATGTAATCGGAGAAAATACGGGCGCGACGCTCGTTGATGTCATGGACGTGTTCAAGTTGGCCAACCAGCATGGCGGCTGGAAGTTCTCCAGACAGGAAAGACGAACCCAGATCAACCCACGTATATTTGTCGACTTCGCCACGCAGGAATTTTCTGCGGTTTGTGCCTTTGTCCCGGATGATCTCAGCGCGTTCAACCAGGGCGGGATCATTGATGGCAAGAGCTCCGCCCTCACCGCAGGAAATGTTCTTGGTCTCGTGGAAGCTGAACGCCGCCATCTGGCCCCATGAACCCAATGGGCGTCCGCCGCGTTTGGCTCCGATGGCGTGGGCTGCGTCCTCGATCACAAGCAGTTTGTGGCTCTCCGCGAATTCCATCAGACGATCCATGTCGCACGAGAATCCAGCGTAGTGGACTGGCATGATGGCTTTTGTTCGTGGTGTAAGGCATTCCTCGAGACGCGCCGCGTCGCAATTCAAGGTCTCGGGTGAGATATCAAAAAAGACAGGAGTGGCCCCGCGCAGCACGACCGCCGTTGCTGTGCTGACGAAAGTATAGGAGGGCATCAAGACTTCGTCGCCAGGGCCCACCCCCGACAACAAGACGGCCATTTCCAATGCGTCCGTTCCACTGGCCGTCAACAGGACGCGAGCCGCGCCAGTCAATTCCTGAAGCATGGATTCCGCGCGACGGGTATATGGACCATCGCCCTGTGTCCTTCTCCCGTCGAGGGCCGCGAGGATGTGTTCACGCTCGCGACCGGTATGGTAAGGCCTGTTGAAAGGGATTTTGATCATGAGCGGGCCTTTTTCGTGTCGCTTAGGATTTCCTGCGCGGGAATCGTAAACGGAGACTCGCAATAAAAGATCATGTTTAGCTTCTTGCGTGCTGGACTTTTCTCGATGCGCTCGAAAATGGACCTTACAACTTCCGGGAGGGAAACATAATCCACCCTGCAGGTGGCGGCAATCGGACGGTACAAGGATACGTCCATGTCCTGTCCTGCCACCCATCCCTGAACATACTCTCGTCCGCTAGAAACCAGCCTGGTCGAGGCCTTTAGGTTACCTAGCGGACCAGGAACCTGCTCCCCTTGCTTTACATAAAACTGCATGACTCCGTTCATGCTGTCAGCCAGTTGCGTGTACCGGTGGATCCTTCCGCTGGAAATGCCATGCCTGAGGCGGTCATACATCCAAGGTGAGCTGTTCAACGGCAAAAAACAGCTGGCAAGGGTCAAGGCGACCAGACACAGAAGGTAGTACCTGGCAGGTCGGTAAAACGTTGATCCAAAGCGGATCACAGTCTGTGGCCAGAGGCGTTCGATGGCCTCGAACCCGGCGAAAGTCGCCAGATGCATGAAACCGATCATCGGGACAAAGTAGCGTGTCTCCTTGTGACCGAGAACACAATGGACGATCGTGAAAGGTAAAATCGTCACGCCGAGTGATGGCACTTTCCACAAGGCAATGGCTACCGGAACAACAGCAAGAATGGACACCGGTGGATACCAGGAGTCGAAGTATTGCGGTATGTACCACCACCATGGTGAGACGCCCCAAATCTTGCCGCCATCCTCATTACCGAGGGCATAAATAAGGTAATTCCACGCGGGGCGGAACGGTATTCCCGTGTAATACGTGTCGACCAGGGCCCCAGGCAGCAGCCCCGCGATCAGGCCCGCGGCGGACAAGGGAATGACTCCCGGACCACGCTTCCAGAGCGCATAAAGGCCCAAGCCGGCCGCAGCCACTCCGGCTTGCGGTCTGAATGTTGCGGTCAAAGCGAGAAGGGCGCCGAACAGGAAGGTATCAAGTCCCCTGGATTTCCGCGAAGCTGCCGGGTCAATGACGTCGAAGTGGATCGCGTATGCCCACAACAATGTCGTCGCCGCGAGATTTTCCTGCGATGTACGGCAGAAAAACAAGGGTCCGTAGACGGCAAAACATGAGACCAGAAGGTAAATCCAGGTCCGGTCTTGGCGAAGGCCGATTTTATGGAAGCAGCGCACAAGCGCCAGAAGGCGGGTCGACGCGATCAATCCAAAGACAAAGCGCATGATGAACGCTTCGGTCAGGCCCGATGCCCCGTAAAAACGCGTGATCATCAACAACGGCGAGAAAATCACGCCGATCAACATGGAGACGATCGGATTACGGTCGTCGAATTCCCATGGAAGGGATGCGAATCCGTAGGCGACTTTATGCGCGGCTTCGAGAACGCGCGAATGTTCATCCGCCTGGATCCAGCCCACACCAAACCACGAGGCGATGGCAATGAAAAGGAGCCATACGCCGACGATCCGGTAATTCAGCAGATGCTGTTGACTGGTGCCGCGCATGGTGTTTTGCGAAGTGATTTGCGGTAGTGAAAAATCGCCCGGAAGTACGCGATGATGTCTGGAATCAACCTGACAGTGCTTCGTTTGCCCGGGTCCTCGACGAAGATAACCCAGTGCTCCGTGACCTTCAGACCAGCAGCTGCCGCGCGATGAAGGATCTCCGTATCCCAAAACCAGTGCCTGTCCTCGGTTTGCGCGAGCACCGGCCGGATCTTGGCACGATGGAACACTTTCAGGCCGCATTCGGTGTCTGACACAGGGAGGTCCAGAAGCCAGTGAGCCACAGCACGGTATCCGTGGCTGCAGATCACGCGAATCGGTTTCGCCATTCCATTGACGATCGTGCGGCGTCCGGCAACCACATCGGAGTCGCCGTCAAGGATGGCGGTGACCATGGGAACCAGCCCATCCATGCGGTGTTCAAGGTCGATATCGATGAACCCTGCCACGGTCCCTCGGGCCGCAAGGATGCCATCTGTCACTGCCTTGCCACGACCCATGTTGATTGGTTGGAAAATCGCCCTGACGTGCGCGCCAGATTGACTTAGTTTTTCAACAGCCTCCCGGACTGCGTCCGGTGTTCCGTCCGGGGATCCGTCTTCGACAAAGATGATTTCCCAACTCAGGGAGGACCTGCGAAGGTAGTTTGCCAATGCTATCGAATTGCGGACAAGGTGGGGCGCGTCCTTGTAGCAAGGAATGACCAGGGAAAAATCTATTTCTGTCCGCCGGGTATCGGGGATGTTCGCCATGTCAGCCATTCTCCGGACTCTACCAGATCGGTTTTGTACACGTCATCAGTTAACTCCCTTGACCCGGTAAATGCCCCCTCCCCCGTAATCAGCCACATAGATTTCGCCGCTGGCATCTTTGGCGAAAGTCGAGATGAGAATATCCCACTTTCCGTGATTCTTGAGTTCCTTGCCGGACAAAGGTTTTGCGGGAGTCTTTTCCGGCAGCAGGATGCTCCAGATCCGACCGGAGACGAAATCACCAAATATATACCTGCCTTTCAGGGCGATAACGTTCGATCCACGATATTCAAATCCACCTGTGACGCTCTTGCCAAGGTCGTGATCGTATTCGGCGATCGGGCCAACAGCCCCGGGTAGTACCTTGTCGCAATCCCGGGACGGATCGTAGCAATGTGACCCTTCGAACACGCGCCAGCCGAGGTTGGCGCCTCTCTCGACAAACGTGATTTCCTCCCACTTGTCCTGGCCGACATCCCCGGCAACCAGGCGCCCTTTTGAATCAAAAGAATACTTCCATGGGTTGCGCAGCCCCCGCGCGAAAATTTCTGGCTTTACGTGGTCACCAGGCTTGGTGTTGACGTCAATTCGCAGCATCTTCCCGAGCAGGGACGACATGTCCTGTGACCGGTTTTCAGGGTCGCCCCGCCATCCGCCATCCCCGAAACCGATGTAGAGGAGCCCGTCGGGTCCAAACACCAGGCTGCCGCCGTTGTGGTTCTGGTAGGGTTGTTCCACCTCGAGAATCACTCGCTGTTCGGTGCAGCTCAGTGCCCCCGTCTTCTGGTTCTCGATCCAAAGCCATTCAGAGATCCGGGAAAGATCAGATCTGGGGTTGTAATGGACGAAAAATTTTCGATTTTTCGTGAATTGGGGATGGAACGCGAAGCCAAGAAGGCCAAGTTCCGACTCGGTCTTCACAGGCACGGTGAGGATTTCCGCGCGGGAATTGTCTTTCATGTTCAGCCGGTAGGCCTTTCCAGCTTTTTCCAGCACCACAACCGTCGCGGATTCCCCGGGCATGAACTCGACATCCGTGATATTCAAAAAACCGTTCGCGACGAGGTCAAGGCGCAGCTGGTCAGATTTGTCCGGGGCTGCTTGCGATGGCGCAAGAGATGTGTTCATGGCGGCACTCGAGGCTTTCGCCTCGTCAAACGAGATCATTCCTACGATTCCGCGGCGCAGACTGGCGCAGCTGATCAGGCTTGGGATCATGAGTGTCGTGATCGTGGTCAGTATGATTTTCACTGTGAAGGGTTTCCCGTGGCAAGTGATCCAGTTTGTCCAAAATGCAACTCAGAGAATATCTATAATGACGGTACCCTCTGGATTTGCCCTGATTGTTCACACGAGTCGGTCTCGCTGACAACTGCGAATGAGGCCGCGGCCCAGGATGCCGGGGAGTTTGTGGTTCTTGACGCCAACGGAAACATCTTGAAAGACGGTGACACGGTCACGGTCATCAAGGACCTCAAGGTCAAGGGCGCGTCGGGTTCTCTGAAGGTCGGCACGAAGGTAAAAAGCATCCGCCTTGTTGACGGCAGTGACGGACACAACATCGCGTGCAAGATCGACGGTTTTGGCGCCATGAACCTGAAGTCGGAATTTGTGCGCAAGGCTTGATGTTCGCGGCTGGAGCCCGTTGTCGCGCATTGTTTTCCTTTTTTGGAGTCGAGGTCATGAAAATTCCGAAGGGGGGCGCAACAGAGGGACGGGAGCGCCTTCGGCATTTCGTGGAAGGTCGCGCCCAAGATTACGCGGCCACGCGCAACGAACTCGACGGGACGGTCAGTGGTCTTTCGCCGTGGATCCGGCACGGGGCTTTGACGGTATCCGAGGTGCGTGATGCTGTCGTGGCGCGCATCGGGAAAGAATCCGCGGCAAAATTCGTCAGCGAGCTCGGTTGGCGTGAGTACTGGTACAGGGTCTATGTCGACGTCGGGGAAAGAATCTGGGAGGATCTCAGGCCGTCCGTCACAGAAAATCCGGCGAGCTTCTACAGTGAGGAACTTCCCCCGGATGTGCTGGCCGGTAGAACCGGACTTCATTGCATGGACTCTTTTGTCGCGGAACTGGTCGCTTCGGGAACCATGCACAACCACGCGAGGATGTGGTTCGCGTCGTGGGTGGTTCACTGGTTGCGTATCAAGTGGCAAGCCGGCGCGAAGTTTTTTCTGGCGCATCTTCTGGACGCGGACATCGCGAGCAACAACCTTTCCTGGCAATGGGTCGCCGGCACATTCAGCAGCAAGCCATATATTTTCAACCGGCAAAACCTCGACAGGTTTTCCAAGGGACGTTTTTGTTCCGGATGTCATTTCCGGGAAAATTGCCCGTTTGAGGGCACCTACGAGGAGCTTGAAGCGCGACTCTTTCCGCGGTTGGCCCGGCGCGTGGAGCATCCATGACCACGGTCCATGAAACAGAGCTTGTCTGGCTACAGAGGGATGCCCTCGGTCCGTTGAATCCGGCAATGCAGGCGTACCCGCGGGCCGCGCGCATTTTTGTCTTTGACACTTGCTGGATGAACGAGGAACAGCCGTCACCAAATCGGATGCGGTTCATGGAGGAATGCGCCGCCGAAATCCAGGCGAAACTGGTTCACGGGGATTCCGTCCGCAGCCTGCTCGAGGAATGTCGCGCGACACGCATTTCCCGTGTTGTTACAACAGAGACGCCTTGCCGGCACGCGCGCGCCGCGATCTCAGAATTGATGAAATCGATTACAGTCGATGTCCTGGCGCTGCCGCGGTTGATTTCTGATCCCGGGCCATTCGATCTCAGGAGCTTTTCCCGCTTTTGGTCCCGGGCTTCCAGATCCGCCTTTGGCTCAGGGTAACACCGGTCCCTACTGTGTCATCCGGCGCTGATAACTCAGGCAGACGTTATGGCCACCGGATATCCCGACGTGGATCTCACGGTCTTTGCACTCGAAATCCTCGTTGTTCACACAGTCCGTCGTTTTGCACGCGCCGACACCGGCTACCCTGCGGATATTGTTGATGTGCCGGCTTGACGGATGAAATGTGTCGCAGGCCGGATTGGCTGTATTGCCAATCGTGATGGCCTTGGCATGGCATTTTCTTTCCTGGTTGAAGGCGCAGCCCTCCACCGAGCAGCTCGCGACCGCGGGTAAATCCAAGATCATGCGCATAAAACGGCACCTCCGTTGATTGGTCCGGGATTCGATGATCGCGCCCGGACACTTGTCAACGGAACAGCATGAGGCATGCCACATCCCCGGGTGCACAAATTGCAGAACTGACTCAGGGGGTACCACCGCGTTCGTCCTTCGGGGTGCCCTGGAAAATACGATTCGAGGTGGCCGGAGATGATCTTGTCGCGCGAAGTTGGTGCCAATCTGGACGTGACTGTTCGCAGGGAACGTTTCGCCTTGCTGGGCAGGGTTGGAGCCTCGATCGCGGCGGCTGTCAGCGTCCTCACGTTTTCGATGGTCACCGACTGGCATATCCCGGCTTCTATACTCTGTTCGGGACTTGGAGTCATTTTCCTATGGTTCGGGAAACCATGGGGGCTCGCAGGTCCCCGCGGAACTCCACGCATGTTGGCGATGGTTCTTTCCCTGACCGGAGTATTCGTCGCATTGCTTGCGCGAACCGAAGGGATCAGTTTGCTTTGTGGTTTACTGGCAGTCGCTGTCTTTCTGCAACAATCAGCGCGGCGCAAGGTGGCCATCCTGGTCCAGGTCCTGCTCTCTTTCGTCTACTTTGGGGCGCTGGCCGTCATGACCGAAGTGGCCTTTTCCAGACCCGAGAGTGGACAGATTATGATTCCGGACTCGACGGCTGTAGCCCTCCTGGCTGTCAGCGGAATGCTCGTCGATCTTCCCCGTGGTCCGGGACGATTCATTGTGTACGAGGATCCCGCCGGGATTGGGATGAGGCGGCTTGTCCTCCTCGCCATGGCTCTTCCAGTTGTCTGTGTCGTTGTCGGCCTCGCGGGTCTGGTAATGGGGCTGTTTGATCAGTCGGGCGTGATTCTCGTGTTGATGGTAATTCCGGCGATGGCCCTTGTGATCGCGATATGGATGAGCAGTATCACCATCCAAGCGGGGGCTCTCATCCAGCGCCGGACTCAAGCAAAGTTGAGGCGTAAGTCATTGAGTCTTGAGGTTTCCGTGGCGGCGGGAACGGACGAACTACGGCGCCTGAACGAGGATCTGAGGAGAGCCCACGATCTGGCGGAGCACAGGGCGCGGCACATGCAACGTGTGTTTGACACCATGGAAAATTATGTCGGTGTGCTGACTCCGGACGGGACGGTGTTGCAAAGCAACCGTTCTTCACTTGAAGTTTCCGGTTTGACCGTTGCTGATGTGGTGGGGAAAAATTTCGCGAGGACCAAATGGTGGATCCACGATCCGGATGCTGTCCGGAAGATCGAGGAAATGATACGCCGCGGGGCCATGGGTGAGAGACTGCATCAGGAGGTTCAATACGCGGACGCGTCAGGCGTATTGCGCACTTCGGACATGGTCATGTCTCCGCTGTTTGGTGCGGACGGGAAGGTGGAATATCTGGTTCCGTCAGGAGCCGACGTCACTGTGAGAAGGGAGTTCGAGGACCAGCTGGTCAGGGCGAGGGTTGACGCCGAAATTGCCAATCACGCGAAATCCGCCTTTCTGGCGCACATGAGTCACGAACTGAGATCACCCCTTGGAATCATTCTGGGGTTCATTGACTTGGCCATGGAAGATAAGGATGACTCTGCGAAATCCAAACACCTCGAGACAATAAAGAGAAATGCCCAGCAATTGCTCGCGCTCGTCGACGAGGTGCTGGACCTTGGCAAGATCGAATCGGGAAAAATCTCTATCGATATCGAGGATGTCCGGCTGGACAAGTTGGTTGAGGAAATTGGGGGTTCACTCCAGATCAAGGCTCGTGAGCGTAGAGTCGCGCTCTCGTTCATCATAGCTCCGGATACTCCCCTGGAACTTCGGACGGATCCTTTGAGATTGAAGCAGATCCTGCGCAATATCGTCGGCAACGCGCTGAAATACACGGAAAAAGGCAGCGTCTCTTGTGAGGTGCGTCGTGTGAATCAACGCGCAGGCCAACCCGAGATGATTGAGTTCCGCGTGATAGACACTGGAATCGGGATTCCTGCGGAGGACATCGGACGCCTGTTTTTTCCATTCTCTCGTGGCCAGCAAAAAAAATACTCCGGAACCGGGCTTGGTCTTGTCCTGTCGCGCCGTCTCGCGAGGCTGCTTGGTGGAGATGTCGTCCTGGAACGGTCAGAGCCGGGAAAAGGTTCGACGTTTAAAGTATCAATCGTCGCGAGCCGTAAAGTCGACCCGGGACTGGCAGGATACTCGGCGCATGAAATCGGAATCGAAAAGTTGTCTGAGTCGGCCGGAAAGCTTTCTGGAATGCGAATCCTCGTTGTCGACGATGTCGCGGACAACCGTTTGCTCATATCCCGGTACCTTGAGGTGGCCGGGGCGTCCGTCGCGACCGCGGCGGGTGGTGGTGAAGCAGTCACGATGGCCTTGCAGGACGGGTACGACGTGGTTCTGATGGACCTGTCCATGCCGGACATGTCCGGTCAGGAGGCAACCGAGGCAATGCGCAAGGAGGGTTACCGGATTCCAATCGTGGCACTTACGGCTCATGCCATGCGCGAGGAGAAGGAAAAGGCATTGAATCACGGATTCAACGACTACCTTACCAAGCCCATCGTACGGGATGTCTTGATTGACGCCATCGCGCGCATTCACGACGCGGTGAAGAAGTCGGCCTGAGTTCCCGCGATCCAGCCCTCAAATTCAGCGCTGAAGTCTTCTGGTGTGCCGGCGGTCATTTTCCTTGAGAACGCTTGCCCGGACAAATCAAGGACGAAGGCCGTCATGGCCAGGACCACCGCGTCAGCGAGATCTGGATCGGATTCAATCAGGGACCAGTGTTCGCACGCGACGGACCACCCGATTTGACTCGCCGTCGACGTCAACGCGTTTTTCAAGAGGGCTGGTTGCCGGGTTCGCATTCCCAGGAGTTGTCTCCAGTAAAATGACGGATAGCCTTCCGCGATGACCATTTCAGGACCGCTGTTCCCATCCCGCATGAGGACGGATTCTGTGAAGTCATGTGGCCAGAAACGGAGCGATGCGTTTTCCGGTTTACTCATGAATCGCCCGAGGTCACGCCAAATCCGGTAGGTACCAGATTGGATGTTTTTCTGGAAAGGATGCTGCTGAAAAACGCTGTTGCTCTCCAACAAACGTTCGCAGTGACGTAGTGGCCACATTTCTCGCGGGGTTGCCCGATGCTTGGATTCCGCGAGGATCTCACTGAAAAACGCGGCGGCCCGTTCCCTGCCGGCCGGGGTCTTGGTCCGCGAGTCGAACAAAGCCGCCCGCATCAGGAGGTCGCGAATGGACGCGTCGTTTCGGCGCATGGAAGACGGCAGTCCCAGGACACAATCCACAAGGATTCTGACATCCCCGGGGCGCGGGACGGCCGCGTCGAGTAGTGAGGTTATTTCCTCCGCGTCAAAACTGGAAAGGCCGAATTTGCGGCCCTCCTTTGTCGCGACGCGAACCTGGAGAACTTGTTTTTGCCCCGGAATGATCAACGCGGCCGGGAGTGGTTTGTAAATCGCCTCTTGGCCTCGGCGCTTTACGGCTCCCGTTTGATCGACGCCAAGGTAAACAGCGGTCCGTGCCATTATTTCAGAGCCATCACGTCAGATTCTTTTTTTCCTGCTGGTACGAAGCGATCGATTCCCGGACGACGCGCAGCGCCGTATCGCGATCGGCGAAATCCTCGACGACGACTTTCTTGCCCTCGAGGATCTTGTAATCCTCGAAAAATCTGCGGATCTCCCTGATACGGTGCGGCGGCAGGTCATGAATGGATGTGTAGTGGTTGTATTCCGGATCGTCGGCATGGACGGCAATGATCTTGTCATCCCCTTCCCCCTGGTCGACCATTCGCATGACGCCGATGGGCTTCGCTTTCATGATGCAAAGCGGCACGACGGGTTCTTGACCAAGAACCAGGACGTCCAGAGGATCCCTGTCGTCGCAATAAGTCTGGGGAATGAATCCGTAGTTGGCGGGGTAGTGAACGCTACTGAACAGGATCCGGTCCACTTTGATCATGCCCGAGGCCTTGTCCAGTTCGTACTTGATTTTCGATCCTTTCGGGACCTCAATCACAACAGGAAAAACTTCCGGCGCGTCTTTACCGATCGCGACGTCATGCCAAGGGTTCATTGAGTGTGCCTCCCGCTCCGCGGGGCATCGTACCTGCCTTTGAGCGACGCAGCGAGGCTATTTCTCACCATTCGGATTCGTCTACGACCCGGGGTACATGACGTGGCGTGTTCCGGACGGCAGGCTTGCCATGACCGGGCGCGTGTTTCGCGGCATGCAGTTCTTCTTCAGTCAACAACTTGGCGCTCAGTGCGTGTCCTTCGTGATGGACCGTGGTGTGATGGCTGGCTACGGCATCTCCACCATCGGCATTGCAATCGACAAGGAAAGTAAAGACGTCAAGCTGTCCTGGAATGGCACCCTGTCTGACCATGTGGCATTCCCGGTGTCCGGCCAGATCGGGACTGCCAGGCTCTGCCCGGACCAACTCCCCACCATCGTGGCAATGGGCCTGGACGATACCGTCGGCGTTATTCTGGTCAACGGCCCAGCATGCGTCATGCCCACCTTTTGAGTGACCAGGTCCAGATTTGCCGAGTTCCTTTCCACTGGCGCTCCAGATTCCTGCGGAGCAGGCGCCTTGTAAAGGAAGTTGGCACAGGGACGCTTTCAGCGGGCGGCGGTTGGTGGCAACATCGTTGCAAACTTTGAAATTCACTTGCGGATCCTTGCCGTCAGCGATTCGCTGAGCGGACAATGGACGTCCCGTCAACCGGCCCCCGTCGCAACAACTCCCGACGTTTCCGCAGGTCGGTATGTACCCCAGCAAATTGCACGCGGGTCCTTCCTTCCCGGGGCCGTCCGCGACATAGCCATCGATGCCGATAAACGATTCTCGCGTCCTTTCTTTACTGACTGGCCACCCGCAGTCTTCCCTGCCACTCATCATCGACGCGGAAGCCAGGTTGATTTTCTTGCGGTGCGGGTCGAATGCGCCCAAAAAGGCTGGATGGCCGAAGGCATCACACCGGTTGGAAGGGCACGGGCAGAATTCCCTGCGCTTTCCCGGGCCGTCCTTGATGAAAACCATCGAACCTGGTGTCAGGGCGTTCTCGCGGCAGTACTGCCCGACCGCGACTCCTGTCGGCACCATCGGAGGCTGTTCCCGGGCAGTGGTATCAGTCTCAGGCAGAAAGCCAGGACAATACGGAGCCTCATCCAACGCGAGTTCCGTTGGGCTGCCTTGGGCCAGTCCAGCTACGGGTGTCTTCGCTGCCAGTTTTTGGACGCGAGAGCATCCATTCAGGACTTGCGCGGCGAGGATCGCGGCAGCCCAGATTGCAACCACGCCAGAACCAGAGAATCGTCCCATCGAATCCCCCTCGAAGCCAGTGCGGGTCCCTTGAAAGGCATCAGTAGGAATTCGGTAATTTGGGCAAAAACTTAATTCAGGCGGTTCGCCTTTTGATTCCGGACACTTGCGATCTGACAAACTCGACAAAGTCTGACTCGGTCAGGATGCCCGTCAGTTGACCACCCTCCATGACGGGCAAGCATCCGAACTTGTTTTCCAGCATGGTCGTGGCGGCATCCCGGATGTCCGTATCGATGTCGATCGTTTCGACGTCCTGAATCATCGCGAAGTTGACCTTGGTCTTTGAGAGGAAATCGTCTTCCGAGTATGCCGGCAATTCATCCGTCGCGAACAACGCGTGGCGGACGAGATCCCGGTGGGAAATCAATCCAAGAAGGGTTCCGTCCTCGCGGTCGATGACGGGCAAATGGCGGATCCGGTTTTCAAACATCATCTGGTTCACCAGCGCCAGGTTGTCTTCCGGATAAACGGTTTGAAGGGACCTGTTGCTGATGAGGTCGCGAACACGAAGGTTCGGAAATGTCTCGGGCATGGCACGTACCTCCCTTCCGGAGGTCCATGCAATTATCGAGCTAACACATCCACTTCGAGTTGGATCCACTCGCCCTTTGAGTTCAGATGCTCTTCGCGCAACGCGAGCACGGCCTCAGGCAGCGAGGTTGAAGGGTTTCCCTCGATGTACAAATGACGCAGGTCGCTCAGTCCTGCGAGCGCGGAGAATTCGGTGATCTTGTTCGCGCGCAAATCCAGCCACCGCAGGTTTTTGAGTGTTCGCAATGATTCGATCGACGTGATTTTGTTTCCGCGCAGGTCCAGCGCGTCGATGTCGCGCATCCTCTCGATTCCATCAAGGGACTGGATGTGGTTTCCGGCGAGGTTCAGGTTCCTCATCTGGCTCATGGCCACCAGTGGGCGCAGATCCTCGATCCTGTTCATCGAGAAATCAGCCCAGGACAGTTGCCTGAGGTTTTGGATCGGTTCGAGAGAAGAGATCACGTTACTGGCGAGATAAATCGAGTCCAGGTTAACGAGGTCCCGCAGGGGCTCGATACTTGAAATCAGGTTTTCCGACGCGGAGAATTCGCGCAATGCTCGAAGATGACTGACCGGGGAAAGGTCGGAAATCGAGTTCTTCGTCAACGTAATCCTGTCAAGGTACTTCAGTTTGCCGAGCACGGAAATGTCCGAGATTTTGTTGTCCCAGAGGATCAGGGTGCGGAGTTCCTGAAGCCAGCCAAGGGGACTGAGATCGCTGATTTCATTGTGCGAAGCCGACAAGGCGCGCAATTGGCCCTGGCCCGCGACGGGCCTCAGGGATGTGATCGACCACCAGGGATCGAATGGTTCCCGGTGGAGTTTCAGATACGTGAGCTTCGGCAGGGTTTCCGCCGCGCCTTTGCAGACTCTCTCGTCTCCTGTCCTCATGTCAAAGCCCGCGCGCCAGGCCATGACCGCGGTCGTCGTCGCCTCGGCCTCGTTCGCGGGATTCATACACGAGTCATACCAGTCGGGATGCGGGGTTACCGATACCGCGGAAAATAGCAGCCCGGCAAAAAACTGTTTTTTTTGTATTCCGGTTTTCATGGGGGAATTGTATCATCCGCGACCTGTCATGATCCACTTGTCGAACATCACCAAACGCTTTGGCGACCGCGTGCTCTACCAGGGCGCAAGTTTCATGGTACGCCCCGAGGACAAAATCGGCCTCGTGGGACCGAACGGGGCGGGTAAGACCACCATCTTTGAGCTGATCGCCGGACTCGACACCCCGGATGACGGGACAATCTCGATCGATCCTGGCGTTCTTGTCGGTTATTTCTCCCAGGACGTGGGGGAAATGTCGGGGCGCAGTGCCCTTGAGGAGACCCTGGCTGGCGCCGGTCGCGTGTCCGAACTGGGACGCGAGATCGCGCAGATGGAAAAACGCCTCGAGGAATGCGCGACCAACCCTCTTGGTGACGATGAAATGAACCGGCTCATGGAACGGTTCGGTGAAGCCCAGATGGAATTCCAACAGCGCGGCGGATACGACCTTGAGGCCCGCGCCCAGGAGGTCTTGACGGGTCTCGGAATCGACGCAACGAAGTGGCACCGGCCGGTCGAGTCTTTTTCCGGTGGCTGGAAGATGCGGATCGCGCTCGCCCAGATCCTGTTGCTGAACCCGGATGTCCTGTTGATGGACGAACCGACCAACCACCTGGATCTCGAGTCTATCATGTGGGTGGAGAAGTGGCTCAAGGATTTCAAGGGATCCCTTGTCATGACCTCGCACGACCGTGAGTTCATGAACCGTATTTGCAAGCGCACGGTCGAGATCGCGAATAAATCGATCACGACTTACAGTGGCAATTACGATTTTTACTTGCGCGAACGTGAAGTCCGCCGCCAGCAACTTGAGGCTGCTGCCAAACGTCAGGCCGACATGCTGGCCAAGGAAGAGGAATTCATCGCACGGTTCGCCGCGCGCGCTTCACACGCTGCCCAGGTTCAGTCGCGGGTGAAAAAACTCGAGAAAATCGACCGGATCGAGTTGCCGCCTGAGACGAGGAAGATCAAGTTTGAGTTCGCCCCGGCGCCCCGCAGTGGCAACGATGTCGTCAAGATGGAAAACTTGTGCAAGGAATGGCCAACTCCAGAGGGCGGAATCCATCCTGTTTTCAGCGGTCTGACCGGCGTGGTCCAGCGCCTCAACAAGATTGCGGTCACCGGTGTCAACGGTGCCGGCAAGAGCACCTTGCTCAAGATCGTCACGGGGCAGACCAAGCCTTCTCTCGGCACCTGCAGCCTTGGCGCCAGCCTCAATGTTGGTTATTTCAGCCAGTATTCGTGTGACCTGCTGAATCCGGAACACACGATTTTTGAAGAGGTTTCGTCGCGGGTACCTCACGCGTCCGTCGGCTGGGTCAAAAACCTTCTGGGGGCCTTCCTGTTCTCGGGGGATGATTCCGACAAGAAGATCAAGATGCTTTCAGGCGGCGAGAAAAGCCGTGTGATGCTTGCATGCATCCTGTCGCAGCCCGTCAATTTCCTGGTACTGGACGAGCCGACCAACCACCTTGACATAGACAGCCGCGAAGTCCTGCTCAATGCCCTGAATGATTTCGACGGCACGATCATGATCGTCAGTCACGACCGCTACTTCCTGCGTGCGATCGCCAATCGCGTCTTTGAGATAGACCATGGTCATCTGCGGGTTTACGACGGCCACTACGACGAGTATCTGGAACACGTTGAATCCGCGGGATCTACACGAGGGTGACGCGGAAGGTCCGGCCTTTGATCTTGCCGCGTTCGAGGCTTTTCAACGCGTGCTGGGCCACTTCCTTGCGAACCGCCACGTAAGATATGCGGTCGTGGATTTCGATCTTTCCGACATCATCGCCCTTCAACCCGCCAGCCTCGCCGGTCAGCGCGCCGAGAATGTCACCGGGACGCAGTTTGTCTTTCCTGCCAGCTGAAATTGAAATCGTCTCCATTTTCGCCGAACTGTTGAGATTCGCCTTTTGGGCACTGGTGGCGGGGTCCGCCTTGTTGCCGGGCAGTGGAGATGCCGTCACCGGTCGTTTCGTATATTCGCTGATAAGGTCCAGTTTGTATTGTTCCTTGGGGGTGATGATCGAGATGGCCACACCGCTTTTTCCGGCCCGTCCTGTCCGGCCAATCCGGTGAACGTAGACATCGGGCTTCGCCGGGCAGTCAAAATTCACGACCAGATCCAGCGCCTCAACGTCGATGCCTCGAGCAGCCACGTCCGTCGCGACGAGGACGCGGACACTCCGGTTGCGGAATCTGGCCATCACACGATCACGGTCAAATTGCTCCAGGTCGCCATGCAGGCTGGCGGCGCTGATACCGGATTTTTCCAGAACGCCCGCGACCTCCTGGGCAACCGTCTTCATGTTCGTGAAAACGATCGCGGATTCCGGATCGTGGTGCCTGAGCACCTGAGCCAAGGCCGCGATTTTGTCTTCGCGTGCGGTTTCATGGAAGATTTCAACGATCGCCGGAATTTCATCGACCGGCGTCTCGATGGTGACCCTGACGGGATTGCGCTGGTACTTGCGGCTCATCTCGTCGATGGAATCCGGGAAAGTCGCGGAAAAGAAAACCGTCTGGCACTGCCGTGGCAGAGCCGCCAGGATTTCCTCCATGTCTTCCTGGAATCCCATGTCGAGCATGCGATCCGCCTCATCCAGAACGAGGGTTGTCGTTTTTGCCAGTATCAATTTCTTGCGTTTGATCAGGTCCAGAACCCGGCCAGGGGTTCCCACGACGATGTGGGTCCCTTTTTCCAAAGCGCCGATCTGCGGGGCGATGAACTGCCCGCCGGAACCGACGAGTACCTGCAACCCGGGATATCGGCGGCCGAGGCGCCGCATTTCGCGGGCGACTTGCGCGCAAAGTTCTCTGGTCGGGCACAGGACGAGGGCCTGGACGACTCGCGACTTGACGCTGATGTTGCGCAGGATCGGGATCGAGAAGGCCGCGGTCTTGCCGCTGCCTGTTCGTGACTGCCCGATCAGGTCACGTCCGCCCAGGAGCAACGGGATGCTCTGTGCCTGAACGGGTGTAAGTGTCGTGTAACCGATCTCAACAATCACGTCCTGGAGGGCCGGAGGCAACTTCAGGTCGCTGAAAGTCACTGGCAATTTACCCGGGATCTGGCTCATCTGCGGCGCTGACGTCCCTGGGATTGCCTTTCGCCGTGACCCTGACGGCGCGGTTGACCGCCTCTCCGTCCTTGTTGCCGCGGAGGAACCGGCGCGTTCGCGTTTGCCGTGAACGGGTGATCGCCTACCACCGGGATGTCTTTCCGCGTCATGCGTTCGATCGTCGCGACATAGCCCTGCTCCTCGTAATCGCAGAACGAGAGGGCGACGCCGCGTGCTTCGGCACGACCGGTCCTGCCGATCCTGTGGACGTAGGTTTCCGGTTCGTTGGGCATTTCAAAGTTGATGACGTGGGAAATCCCGTCGATGTCGATGCCGCGTGCCGCGATGTCGCTGGCCACAAGGATACGGACTACGCCGGTCCGGAATCCTTCCAGTGCCCGCTGGCGCGCGCCCTGGGACTTGTTTCCGTGAATGGCCGCTGCCTTGATGCCCTCGTCGTTCAGGAATTTCTCGAGTTTATTGGCGTTGTGCTTTGTCCTGGTGAAGACAAGCGCGCGTGTGACGTCTTCGGTTTCGAGAATATGAAGGAGCAGATTTTTCTTGTCGGCGCGACCAACATGATAAACGCGCTGCTCGACTTGCTCGCTCGTGGAGGAAACCGGCGTGACTTTCACCGTCACCGGATTGTGCAGGATCGAGTCAATCAGGCCCTGGACTTCTTTTGGAATCGTCGCAGAGAACAGCAAATTCTGGCGTTTGGTTGGAAGGACTTTCAGGATGCGCTTGATGTCATGGATGAATCCCATGTCCAGCATCCGGTCGGCCTCGTCTAGGACCAGGATCTGTAGGTCGTTGAATGTGACAACGCGGCGTTCCATCAGGTCGATCAATCGGCCAGGGGTCGCGACAAGGATATCGACTCCTCGCTTGATCGTCGTGATCTGTGGCTCGATACCGACACCGCCGAACACGACGGCAGTGCGCAGAGGCAGGTGTTTGCCGTAGGTCTTGAAACTGTCGCTGATTTGCAGCGCCAGTTCACGGGTCGGCGCGAGGATCAGGGCGCGCAGGGTACTGCGATGCTTCGACTCGTCCGGGTTATGCATGCGATGCAACATTGGCAGGGCGAATGCCGCCGTCTTGCCGGTTCCTGTCTGCGCGCAGCCCAGCAGGTCACGTCCCGCGATGATGGGCTCGATGGATTGTTCCTGGATCGGAGTCGGGTTTTCGTATCCCTCGGCCTTGACGGCGCGCAGGATTGGTTCGACAAGGCCAAGGCTGTCAAATGACCGTCCGGACCTCTTGGTCGGCGGTGGTGTCTTGGACGTTGATGTCGCCATGGTTGCTGTCGATCGGGGGCTTGGATTTGTTTTGGTTGATGACGAGGTCAGCTTCTGAATCAGTTTGAGAACCACTTAGAACCTTTTTCTGAATAACTGTGAGATTGGATAACCATTTTGATGATGCCGGATTTTAACTGGCAGGGGAATCATATGGCAGGTACCGTTGGTTCTATTGGAAAATGAACCAAACAACAATGGCTTTAATTCAAGTCACGGCATTCATTGCGCTTTTGAGGTTGGTCTTTGAAGATCTGGATCGACAATGACGGCTGTCCTCGCATCGTGAGGGACCTGGTCTTCGCATCCGCCACCCGGCGCAGGTTGCCCGTGACAGTGGTCGGGAACACGCTTGCCCGTGTCCCGCCCGGGCCGCTTTTCAAGGCTGTTTGTGTCCATGGCGGATTCGATGCCGCGGACGACCACATCGCGGAACACGTCGCGTCTGGGGACCTGGTGATCACTTCCGACGTCCCGCTGGCTGCCCGCATTGTTGCCAAAGGTGCCCTGGGCCTGAATTCCCATGGTACTGTTTTCAACCCGGAATCAATCGGGGACCAAACGGCGTCCCGCAACCTGATGCAGGAGCTTCGTGGAGGCGGCATGCTGGGCGCCTCGGGGGGCGGCGGACCCCCGCCCTTTGGCGAGAACGAGAAACGCCGCTTTGCCAATGCCCTGGAGAAAATCCTCGATCGATTGAAGGCGTGATATCGGTCCGCCACCTTTAAAATCTTGAAATTTTCTTGATATCACATATATACCTCGATCCACTCATGGAGGTCAGATCAATGTTGCATGCAAACCTTGTGGCACAAGCCTTTCGGATGATTCGAAACCATCTCGTGATCGCCGTTATCGCGCTCGGAGCGACGGCTTGTGGCTCCGGATCGAGTCGATACTCGAGCCTTCGCGATTTCCGGGAAGTGATCAAACTCGACATCCTCGACAGCGGGGGCTACCCGGTTTCAAATTACCAGATCGGTCCTGAGTGGGGGCGGTTCGACATCAATGACGCCGTCATGAACACCGCGACGCCGCAATTCCAGCGCCTCGTCAAAGCAACAGCGGCGATCGGCAGCGCGACCGGTTACTATCTGGGAACGCACAATGGCATTCACGTCCTGGCGACCAACAACCACGTCATCCCGACGGATGGGTCATGCTTCATGACGACGATCTCGTTCTGGTTCGGCGACAATTTCGTGACCGATTCGGCATACTGCCGTCGCGTGATCGCGACATGGAAAGACGTGGATTTCAGCCTGGTCGAAATCCGTTTCATGGACGAGGTCCCAGCCGACCGGATGGTCGGCCGTGGAGTGAACATCCGTTTTGACGCGCCGATCCAAAAAGGGCGGGAGTTGATGATGGCGGGCTTTGGCGTGGCCGGCGTCACCAGGTACCAGCAGTTCCGCGGGACATGGGACGCGGACTGCAAGGTCTACTCGAGAGACAACGAATTCCGTTTCATGTCCGATCCCGACCAGGTCAACCCGGGCGAGGGTAAAGTCTGGTTGTTCTCGCTGGGCTGCGATATTTCCCACGGTGATTCGGGATCAGCAATCGCGTCGCGGGACAACGGCGATATCATCGGTATCATTTCAACCGGTCGTATTCCGAAAAATCCCAAGGTGCGTGATGCCGCCTACCTGGAACAGATTTTTTCCTCGGACTCAGAGGACGTGTGGGGCGAACTTGGCTACGCCGTTCCGGCGGTAAAGATCGGCGAGTACATGCGCCGTCAGAGCTCCGATCCGTTGATCGCCTCGGTTTTGCGGGCTGGCAACGGGCTGTGATCCAACCCCATGAAATGACAGGGGTGCCTTGAAAAAAGTTAATAGTTTCCGGCAAACTGGCGATGTCTGGTTCAGGGAGTAGGGGAACCATGTCATCGCTGATTTTCTTAGCCATGCTTGGCGGTTTGAATTCGCTGACGAGCACATCGGCGGGCGCATTCCTCACACCTTGGCTTTCACGGTCATCGTCCATGGAAGGCCTGCGATCCTCCGTCGACTTCGCGCTCGGAGTCATGTTGTCCGCGGTCGCGTTCAGCCTGATCGGGCCAAATCTCCTCGATGCTTTCCACAATCCCGCGTTGCTGATGCTCGTTGTCGGGGGATTTACGACGGGGGTGCTCTTCCTTTTATCGGGTCACGCGCTCGTTGAACGGTCGTCGAGATCCCTGCGACTCCGGCATGGTCCGGGGGGTACTGCGCGTTTGATGTTTGCCGCGGCGATCATCCTTCATAATTTTCCGGAAGGAATGGGCGCGGGGTCTTCGATGGCTGGAACCAGATTCTCAGAGGCCCTGGTCCTGCAAGTCGGGCTGGCGATCCAGAACGTTGCCGAAGGCGCGCTTCTTGTGCTGTGCTTCCAGTCGATGGGCTGGTCAATTCGCAAGGCGATCATCGGCAGCATCCTTTCCGGAGTCGTCGAGTTTTTCGGGGCCATGACTGGCGGGATCGCCCTGGAGTGGACCATGCGCGCCCTTCCCTTCTGTCTCGCGCTTGCGGGCGGTGCCATGTTGATGAGTGTGATGATGGAATACCGGGAGCGCGCCCGCGAGGGATTTCCAGTGGGAGCCATGCGACTCCTGATCGGAATGGCGTCAATTCCCGTCCTGAACTTCTTTCTTCCTTAACGCCTGAAGAACAAGGTCACATTGAGACTTGTTGGTCGCTGCCCGCGCGCATGATTTTCGCAATCTCTCCATCCCGTTTGCCATCTCGGCCTGCAAGTAAACCGGATCTTTTCGCGCGATATCGATGATCATCCTCGCCGCGTCGTCAAATTCTCCAAGCGATTCATGCATCCCCGCGAGGCAGTCGAGGACCGGCGGCATGTCGTTGATTTCGAGGCGATCAAAGTGAGCGCGTTTTTCCTGCTGCGTCAGTCGCGGATGGTCGCAAATGCTGAACGCCACGAGGCGGATCGCCTTCGAATTCATCCCGCTGACATCAATGAGTCTCATGGCCCGCGCGAGTGCCTCATCGTTCTGCCCTGATTTCAGCAAGTATGTCCCGGTGAAGTAGATGCTATCCGCCGTTTCTTCGACTTCATCCGCGCGGAACCATAATTTATCGGTCGCGATCCATGATTTTGCGATCGCCATGGAGTGCGCAAGCAGCATCCCGCAAACCGCGACGGCGAAGTAACCGATTCGCCGCAAGTCGATCTTGATGCTGGTAACCAGTATCGCCGCGGCAATCATGAATCCGGGCATGGCAGAAAGCGCGTAACTGTCCGCCACAAAAATCTGGCTCAGTTGCAAGGTTACAACCAGGAGTGGCAGTGTGGCGTGCATGGCCCACAAGAAAAAGGCACGACGGGTCTCATCCAGCCGCCAGCCGGCCCACGCGACGATCGGAATCATCAGAAGTCCGGCCAGGTTGGCAAAGGTTCCGGGCGCGTAGCGATGCGCGATCTTGACCGGCAAAATCAGGTTGAAGAAATAGCGGCCGAGAGCGAGCAGCGAGATTCCGATCTCATCAGAACGGAGTCCACCAATCTTTTGTCCATAAAGTTCCGCGTGTGGCGACAACTTGAATCCGAACCACGTCGTGCCCTGGTAAACCGTCATGTTGATCATGAAAGTCGCGGTGCTGCAGACAGCGAGGCCGGCAACCAGAAGGGCCAGGGACGCACGATTTGCACGGATCCATTCCTTTTCGTGCTTGGCAACGATGTAGAAGGTCGCCCATGCGGGCCAAAGGATGTTGATCGGTTGTGACATGCAGCTTGCCAGGAACGTTGTCACGATGGCTGCGCTCTGGAGGCACGTGATTTTGTGGCGCTTTGCTGCGGACATCAGTTGGATCGTCGCGCCGAGCATGAACAGGACGCTGAGCAAGTGTTTGCGTCCCGATACCCAAGCGACTGGTTCCACGGCGACCGGATGCAAAGCCATCAGGACGACGATCCATGCCGGGAATTTGGCAGAACGGTTCATGGCCCCGGCGGCAATACTCCAGACGAGGGCCAGGATGCCCCACCAGATCAGGAGGTTGGTGAGGTGAAAATAGGGACCCGATCCGATGATGTCTGAAATTCGCCAGTCGATCCAGTAACTTAGATCTCTCATGGGCTGGAAGTCGGGCAAGTTCCCAGTCCGGATCAGTTCCCACCATGACCCGAGGGTGTGGACATCCTTGAGTGGTGCGGTCAGCCAACGGTCATCCCGCGCCAAAAGAATGATTTTAAAGGTGAGTGGCGCATGGATGGCCAAGGTAAGGCCAGCGACAAGGATGCACAGAAATCCGGCGCCTGTCGTGGGAAGTGCGATGGAAAGCCATAATGGAATCATAAAATTGTATTGAAATTCTATTATTTTATTATAATATTCAACTAATTTTAAAAATGAGGTTCCCCTTGGCGCGCCGACTCTTCATTTACTCAATGGCACTCGGTTTCTTGGCCTCCTGCGGACATGCTCAGGATGGTGCCACTTTGAAACATCAATTCGGGCGCACTTCAGTGGTCCGTTCCCATCCGGTGATTGCTTGCAAGGACGGCAACTCCCATCAGGATATCATCTCGTACGTCAAAAGCCTTCTCAGGCACATCGCTGCCGCGAATCCTGGAACCTTCAAGGGTGATCTCGCGATCGGCAAAGTATGTGTCCAGGTCGTTGATGACGAGAAAATCAGCGCCTCCATGGACCCGGCGTCGGGATTGATGCGTGTGGACACAGGCCTGTTCCTGCCGAAGCACGGATTTGACTCCGACGCGGTCATTGCTGGCGTCCTTTCCCATGAGCTGGCGCATTTCACCATGAATCATGGAGACGCCCGCCCGACGGCGCTGGACCTTCCAGCGGACTATGACGATGTCGCCTACAAGGCGAAGCTTGCCGAGTACAAGGCGATTGAGTCCAAGGCCTCGTCCATGATGAGCGAGATAATCCATGACGTCGCGCTTGCATATGGCCCGAGGCTGTTGGACGCATTACCACCGGTATTTGACGAAATCCGTCAACTTGGCGGGACAGATCGACAACGTCGTGACAATCAGTGGACCGCGGACATGTTCAAGGAGTTCAAGATCGAGATCCAATTGATGAAGGCCAAGGGTGACAACGCAGGCGTGGAACGCATGTTGTCAGGATACATGTTCACCCACATCAAACACGCGCTTGAGTATCGCGCGAAGCTCTCCGCGGCGACGCGTGACGCCAACGAGCCATGGGCAACCTTGCTCAAGGCGACGGGCGAAAAAGACGCTGGTATCGCGAGGGCGGAAGCCTATGGCGCGGAAAAAGAGAAGTTGGTCCCGGAACTCAAGCGACTTCGCGCGCCAGCGTTTCAATGGGAAGAGCAACAAGCGGATGAGGTCGGTTTTGAGTTTTACATCCGTGCCGGGTTTGAGCCCCGGATTTATCCTGAGGTGTTCAATCAACTGGCCCATTTTGTCGAAGGCGCCGGGGAATGCTCGAAGGAAGTCAGCGTGAATTCCTTGCCGCCCCGGATTCATCCGGATCGTGAGCCGCGCGGAAGCCATCCGGACGGATGCTGGCGCTATTGGAATGCCCGTTACTCCGAACCGGACCATCATGATGCTCAATACAGCCCGCTGATGCCCGTTCATCCCTTGGTCGACTTGCCCGCTCTCGCCGGACAGCGTGCGGCCATTGAGAGAAAAGTGTCCAGCGTCAGGAACTGATTCTGAACACTTCCATTTCCTGTCTGTCCCCGGAGGATGGAATCATCCATTTTCCGGGCATGGCTCGTGCTTGGCATTAGCCACCGCGGCACCCTGTTCGTAGACCAAACGCCCACTGAGGTGTCCCGTCCATGTCAGGCAGGCCATCCCCCCGATAAATGCGAGCGTGACCACAGTCCGACCCACGGTGACGGAAGATTTCCAGCGTCGCTTCGCCGATAAAAATTCTGTGACTCCTGCGACGAAGAGTCCCGCGGCGAATACAGCCATGGTCCAATGGGCCCAGTCATCATGATCGTGGGTGATGGTCGGATCACAAATGACTTGATTGACCACATCCTCAGCAAGTTCGCCGGTTTTCAAGGCGGCAATCCCACAAAGGAGTCCCAGACCGATCACGACGAACGCTCCGCGACGGGCCGCGGTCACGATCTCGTTTTTCATGACGGGTTGCAGGATCATGGACAGGATCCAGATGATGCTCCCCAGCAACAAAAACGCGATTGGAAAATGGACGAAGAGCGGGTGGAAAAGTTCCACCCGCCCCGGAATCGACGATTTCATGGCGTCAATCATGCCGCCGATCGCGGTGAGTCCCACTCAACGGATTTCTACGCTGACTGGCGTCAAACGCTTGCCGTGTTTCTCGGCAGAAACCCTCACACTGGCGCCTTCCTTGAGCGCGCTGAATTCAACTGGCGCTCCGGCGGAGGTAACAGTCGTCTTGTCCGTGAAGTAAAACTCATGCTTCTTGCCGGCGGCGTCTTTCACATAGATTTCTTTTTTCTTGGCGACCAACTTGACAATGGTTCCTTCAATTTCAACCATGACTTCTGATGGTACGACCTTGGCTGGTTCAACAACTGCTGGAGCGGCCGGCTTGGCTGCTTCCTTCGCAGGTGCTTCCGCGAAGGCATTGGAACTGAGGCCGGAGACGATTGCAGAGACAAACAGAACCTTTTTCATTGTAAGTTCCTCCCTGAAATTACCTTTACGCCCTCACGGGCGTTGTCGCCAACAGTTTCATCCAGGTCCAGATCGCTTTCGATTCGTGCAGCTCGCAGAGTTTGGTGATCCGTCCAGGGCGGCCTGAGGCTCAGGATCTGGGAACGAGCAGTTCTTCAAGGAACCACGCGGCAAACTCATTACGTCCCGCGACGTTGGCTTTGCGGTAAACGTCCTGTGCTTGTTGGCGCACGGTGCGCTCACTGGAGTTTCGGATCTCCGCAGCTTCTTTGAAGGAGAGGCCCTTCAGCATCAAAATCGCGATTTCCTTCTCTGCGGGCGACAGGCCCCAGATGCCGAATTGACGGTCGATTTCACCTGAGAGTCCTTCTGAATAAAGGCGGGCTTTTTCACGCCAGGCTCGCAGGTCTTCCCGGGTGTGATCAAGACTGGTGGCGAGATGTGCAGCCCTGGTCGACGCGGACATCCAAAGGGCGCCGAGCGCTATCGCACCTAGGCTGATCATGACGACTTCGCTGGTCATGTGCTGCAAGGAAGCACCGTTGGCAAAATCCTGCCAGACGTCAACAGCGAGCATGGCGACGATGATACCAAGGGCTGAAGCCACAAGGCGCCCGGCCCGGCGATCGCCAATTGTTTCCGTCAGTATTCGCGGCATCCTGTTCATGAATCCTGAATACCTGAAAACGCCGACCGGACACCAATCGAAATTCGTCAGGGCACCGGCGGTGGCGTGAACAGGGCCGGTATCACCCGTACGCCGAGATCCTTGTCCATGGCAAGCAGAGCGGCCCGGTCATCTCCGGCCAGGTTCAACTTGTCGACCTGATTCTTGAAACTCGCCTCTTCCTGGACTTGTTCGTTGATGAAGAACAGCAGGAATGACGCCGCATCCCGCGCGTTGGTCGCAACCGACAGGTCGTAAAGCTTGTTGATTCGCTCGGTTTGCGTTTCTTCAAGCGCCAGAGACTGGGAAGCCGCGTCCAGGGAGGTGGTGAAATTGATAACCGGTCTCGATGTCCCTCCGATTTCTGGAGTCTCGTCCTTGTCGGTCAGGAAAAAGATCATCATGCGCGCGTGATTCAGTTCCTCAACATATTGGGCGGTATACCAGGCTCCGAATCCGTTCAGGTTTCTGGCGTAATAAGTCGACGCCAGGCTGAGGTATTCCTGCGCTCCGTCCAGTTCGTGTTGGATTTGCTGATTGATGGCGGCTGTGACTTCAGCCGGCAGTTTTCGCACGAGTCCGGCTGACTTCGCGCTGGCCGCGCCGGTCAATGCGATACTGAAGCCGATCGTAGCGAGAGCGATCCTTCCAATGAGTCTCATGGGTGCCTCCAGGGTCCGTTGCTGTTTCCGTTGTGATTTTGTTCACGACGAAAAAACTAGGGCAACCGGTCCCGGGTGGCCATCCGTCAAATGACGGACGACGGCACTATCACCTGTCCATCAATGGTTGGATGGCTTTTGCCTCAAGGCCGTGACCGGCGCTTTGGCTTGGGACCACCCCGCTTCGGGCCGCGAAAGTTCCCACTCTTGGGTATGAATCCGCGATTGAACGGGCGCGGCTTGCGTTCGACAAGGCGTTTGAGGCGTTCCTCGTCGAATCCGATCTTTTGCGGACCGCGGGCTTTTCTTGATGATTGCAGCAACGCGATCAAGCGGCACGCGATCTGTGAGACATCCATGGTGGTCTCGAGCTGGGCCAACAGTTCCACGGCCTCCCCGGTGGCTTCCTGGTTGTCGATTGCGGCTACGAGTTCCTGGTCAAGCTTCTTCTGGACGGCGCTCACCCGGGGGATTTCCCTTGGCAGGAAGTGGGCTTTGACAGCGTCCTGGATTCGCTTGAGTTTCACGTACTCGGATGGTGTCACCAGGGTCATGGCTGTGCCCTTTTGGCCTGCCCTCCCTGTCCTTCCGATCCGGTGGATGTAGGCCTCGCGGTGAAACGGCATGTGGTAATTGAAAACGTGGGTTACGCCTACGACACCCAGTCCCCTGGCTGCGACGTCCGTCGCGACAAGAAAACGAGTTTCCCCCCCTCGGAACCTGCGAATGATTTCCTGACGCATGCTCTGGTCCATGTCCCCATGGAGCGCCTTCACGTTGTAATTGCACGCAGCGAGTGCCGTCTGCAATTGGTCGACTTCGATCTTGGTCCGGCAGAAGACAATCGCCCGCTCCGGTTCTTCGGTATCAATGAGCCGTATCAACGCGTCCTGGCGTTCAGATTCCTCGACGACATAGAACGACTGCTCGATGTCTTTCGGGATCCGTTCCTCTGTCGTGATGTCGATGAATTCAGGATCCCGCAGGATTTCCGCGGCAAGATTCCGTATTGCCGGCGGCATCGTGGCCGAGAACATGAGGGTTTGCCGTTCCGCGGGCAGCATGGCGAAGATTTTTTCGATGTCCTCGAGAAATCCCGTGTCCAGCATCTCATCGGCCTCGTCCAGGACAACGATGGACGGTTCAAATTTCTTGAGGCGTCCGGATTCAAGCAAATCAATAAGGCGTCCCGGAGTGGCGACAACAATCGGTGAACCAAGGTTGATCAATTCAACCTGGCGCATCGACGACTGCCCCCCATAGACCGCGACGGTCCTCATGCCGCCGTGGCGGCCCAGCTTGAACAGCTCGTCGCTGACTTGCATGGCGAGTTCCCTGGTCGGCGTCATGACCAGGATTTTCACGCCGGCCGCCTTGGAAGGCTTGAAACCTGCTGCCAGCAAACGCCCCATGGCCGGCAGGCCGAAGGCGGCTGTTTTCCCTGTGCCTGTGCGCGCCTGCGCGATCAGGTCGCGCCCCTCCATGACGACCGGGATGGCGAGTTCCTGGATGGGGCTAGGATTTGAAAATCCTGCGTCGTGAATGCCTTGCAGGATTTCTGGTGGCAGACCGAATTGTCCGAAGGTTGTTTCCGTGGTCATGGCAGTCCTTTTGGTTTTCGCTCAATCGCGAGCAAACCGCGCACTGCGGCGGAGCCCCCGGCAAAGCCTTTGATTTTGTTTCCAGCCCCGGTCACCCGGTGGCAACGGATGATGATTTCTACGACGGGACTTTTGATGACCCTGATTGCCATGATCCCTGCCGTGCGTGAATTTTCAGGTTTGTTTTTCAATGGCCACCAAATGACAACCAGGACAGTGTCCGCTGCCCGGTCTGGCTCGGGTGAAAGCAATCGATTGGCGACACATCCTCGGGCTGGAACTGGTGCGATGCGGCGCCCCAGGAGACCGTCGTGTTTGCCGCGAAAGTTTGCGCGATGCCATTCAGGCTAGCATTGTAGCTGTCAATCAGGCGGAAAAATTCCTCCTTCGACTGTGCCCCGCGTATCGGGCTGAACATCGGCCGGCATACAGGAGCCAGGCTCCACTTCAGGCGACAATGGGCCTTCGCGGCACCGAGTTCGTATAAACGACGCATGTTCGGGATCGGGATCAGGCGGATCTGGATGGCTGGATTCGCGCGTACCAAAGTGGCGATGGCACCAGTGAGGTTGTTCACGTATCGCGGCAAGTCGTATGCACGATCACCCATGAGGCTACATGCGTCGTTGGCGCCGATCAGCAGCGTCGCGTAATCCGGAATGTATCGTGCGGCCTCGGTGGCCTGCCTTGTCAGATCATCGGACTTGGCGCCGGCCTTGGCGACATTGATCGAACGCACTTGAAGCCACGGCATCGACTGTTGCAGGCGGGAGGCGTGGCTCCCGACGGACGGATCCCATCCGGTGGCGAAACTGATGCTGCGGTTGTCGCCAAGGTTGGTCGCGTCCATGCCTGTGCTGATGCTGTCGCCGAGTGCGGCAACGACGAAGATTCCCGGGTGCACCGGCGATTCCACGGGGGCGGCTGGCGGGGGAATCGAGGGCCCCGGCGTTGGAGCTGTTTGAGCGAGAGCTCCCGCGCTTGTTAAAAAAACCATAAAAAACAGGTATTTATATTTTTTGCGCGGCTTTTTCATAGAGCCGCTTTATTACTATTTGTTTATAATAAAATCAATAGAATTAACTTAATTCTATGGATTGCCAATGTGCGCGGACCAGGCGTTAAGATCCCGGATCAGCCGGTCGATTTCCCGCCGGAAGTGAGCCCGCTGCGAAGGATCCAGACTTGCCAGCAGCGCCGCTCCGGTTTTACTGCGCAGTTCTCTTTGTAGATCCCTTGTTTTCCGTCCCCTCGCGGAGAGCAGGTCATCCGGGCGTTCGACAAATGTCCGGCAATCCCGCTCCAGTTCGACAGGGTGTCCCCGCCGCGCCCGCAGCATGTCAACGAAGACCCGTTGGGATTCCACCCGGTATGCCAGGTATTCGTCTTCCCAAGAGTCACTTGCGCCGAAATCCGTCGCGGGTGGTTGATCCAGGAAAGCGATTTGGTCATTGTTCAGAGTTCCGAACCAGTCCTCGGCATTCGACTTGGCCTCGTTTTTCCTCTCCACGCGGTAGGCAGCCAATCCACCGTTACGTCGCGGATCATATTTCTCGTTTCTTTCCGACAACTTGCGTTGGAAATGGTCTATCTGGGCAGGCGACAGACCGGCCATCAATGACGCGAAGGCGCCGCAGGCCTCCCCGTTTGCGACCCTGAACTGGTCGTTCAATCCGGCAATCACTGTGGCTGCGGCAACCGGCTCCTTGGCTTCGGCGAGAGCGTCGAGCAATTTGATTGTCGAGCCAAGTTGTTTGTCCCTGACCTGCTGGCTGAGAGTCCGCAGCGATTTCTTGAACTCCTCTGCCTGATCACTGGTCAAGTCTGCGAAATTGGCGACTGCCCGGGTGGCCAACCACTCGTAGTTGTCAATGGCGAGACGCCTCATTGAGCAACTCGACACGGTCATGGCAATGAACACAATCAGTAACTTGCGAGCTTTCATCTGTCCCCCTTCACTGATATACCGACCGCAATGAGTGTGAATTTTTTCTCCAAATCCCTGAAGCACGCATCGAAAGACATCCCTGCGGGTTTTGTGGTCTTTCTGGTGGCGTTACCACTATGTCTCGGTATTGCGCTGGCTTCTGACGCGCCCATGGCGTCGGGAGTCGTCTCGGGAATCGTCGCCGGAATCATTGTCTCATGGATTTCCGGATCCTCCATCTCAGTTAGTGGTCCGACTGCTGGGTTGACCATGACCGTTGCGACTGCCGTTCAAAGACTCGGAAGTTTCAATGGGTTGCTTGTTTCTGTACTTCTTGCAGGGGTATTTCAGATCATTTTGGGGACGCTTCGCGCCGGGGTGCTGGCTTCATTTTTTCCGCACAGCGTTATGAAAGGCACGCTCGCAGCGATAGGACTCATTATTATTTTGAAACAAATCCCCCATGCACTGGGGTGGGACGCCGATTTTGTCGGTGACGAGCAGTACCGTCAGACGGCCGATCATGAAACTACCTTCAGCGAGATTATCAAGGCATTCGATCGCTTTGAACTTGGCGCCATTGTCGTTTCTGTCGTCACGGTCTTGTCACTCGTTGCCTGGAGCCGCGGGCCGGTCAAACGGCACCCTGTGCTTTCCCTCGTTCCGGCTCCGCTCGTCGCGGTAATTCTGGGAACTCAGGCTAGCCGGATCTGGAACTACCTGGTACCGGAGCTGGGGCTCACCGGGGCTGGAGGGCACCTGGTTGCGATTCCCACGAGTGGCGGAGCCCTCGGGATTTTCACTTCCCTGCCTGCTCCGGACTGGAGCTGCCTGAGTAAGTCCGTCACATGGGAAATTGCCATCACCATCGCTATCATTGCGAGCATTGAGTCCCTGTTGTCGCTGGAGGCATCTGACCGGCTCGACCCCGAAAGGCGCGTTTCGGACTCCAACCGTGAGCTTGTGGCGCAGGGCGCGGGCAATGTGATCTGCGGTCTTATCGGCGGCCTTCCCATGGCGGCTGTGATTGTCCGAAGTTCCACGAATGCATACGCCGGCGGCAGGACCAGATTGTCGTCATTTGCTCACGGCGTTTTCCTGTTCGCGGCCGTGGCACTTGTCCCGGGTATGCTCAACACAATTCCGCTTTCTGCCTTGGCAGTTGTACTGATCGCGGTTGGGCTGAAGCTGTTCAGCTGGAAGCTCCTGAAACAAATGTGGCGATCGGGATTTGAGCAGGCATTGCCGTTTGCTGTCACCCTTGTCGCGATCGTCGCGACGGACCTTCTGACCGGTGTCGCGATTGGGCTCGTTTTTGGATTGATGATTGTCGTCAGGATGAATCATCAATCAGCCATCACGGTGGTGTCCGAGGAGAGCACGTACCTCGTGCGATTCGCGAAGGACGTCAGTTTCGCGCACAAGCCGTCCCTCAAGAAAATTCTCGGACAGCTTCCCGAGGGATCGGATGTGATCATTGATGGCACTGGCGCGCACTTCATTGATCACGATATCCTGGAGACTGTCTCGGATTTTTATGAAGGTGCCGGACAGAGAAATGTCCGGGTCACGCTGAAAAACCTGCGGTCCAAGAGAATGTCCAAGTGGGGTGGAGTGTTGCATGGAAAGCTACAAGAACCTTCTATTGGCCAATAAGGCCTGGGTTCAGGAAAAACTGAAACTGGATCGTGAGTATTTTACTGACTTGGCGCAGGATCAGCGCCCGGAGTTCCTCTGGATCGGGTGTTCCGACTCCCGTGTACCTGCCGAGGAAGTGACTGGCACCAAGCCGGGCGAAATCTTTGTGCACCGGAATGTCGCCAATCTTGTGGTCCACACAGATCTCAACATGCAGAGTGTGCTTCACTATGGCATCGAAGTGTTGAAGGTGAATCATATCATCGTTTGCGGCCACTATGGCTGTGGCGGTGTCCGTGCCGCAATGTCGGGTCAGCGTTTCGGTATCATGGACCAGTGGCTTCGCAACATCAAAGATGTCTATCACGCACATCGCGACGAGATCCGTAGTGCGGGTGACATGGACGCCCAGACCAATCGACTGGTGGAATTGAGTGTTTTTGAACAGGTGAGAAACATCACGAAGACCGCCGCGCTGCAGCGGGCATGGGCATTCAACAGGCGTCCGGCGGTCCATGGCTGGGTATTTGGTTTGAATGATGGTCTGTTGAAAAACCTTTACCGGTTGGATCCTGACTCACCCATCGAGGATATTTATCGCTATGACGCAGACTCCCTCCGCTGAAGTCGCGCCTGCAGGTCGACCAGGGGAAATTGTCGCCGGGTTCCTGGCACCACATCCACCCCATCTCGTCTACGCCGAAAATCCACTGCAAAATGAACCGAGGTCTCGTGGAGGATGGGAGGTCCTGCGCTGGGCTTATGAGAATTGCCGCCGTCGGATAAAGGAACTCAGTCCCGACGTCATCCTGGTGCACTCCCCGCATTGGCAGACCGTCGTAGGACATCATGTGCTGGCCACTCCGCGCCTTGAGGGCCGCTCGGTGGACCCGATCTTCCCACACCTGTTCCGCTACGATTACGGCATGGATATCGATGTTGAACTTGCCGGCGCGATTGTGGAGGAATGCCACGCCGCCGGCCTTGAGTCACGCCCGATGCGCAACCCGAAGTTCCGCGTCGATTACGGCACGATTGTTTCGCTGCACTTGCTGAATCCAGGCTGGGACATTCCAGTGGTCGGCATCAGTGCCAACAACAGTCCCTATTTTTATGATGACAAGGTCGGCCAGGAAGAGATGACCAGGCTTGGTCACGCGACGGCAAGGGCGATCGCGAAAACCGGTCGCCGCGCTGTGCTCGTTGCCAGCAATTCATTGTCACACCTCCATTTCTCCGAGGAGCCAAACCCGGCCCTGCCCGAAGACATGTCGCGCGAACATGTTTTCTCGCACGCGCAATACGAGTGGGATGTGCGGGTCATCAACCTGCTGCGTGAGGGGAATCTGGAGGAGTTCTTCCGTATCCTGCCGGAGTTTTGCCTGGAGGCCTTTGCGGAGATCAAGGCCGGGGGTCTGACCTGGATGCTGGAGGCAATGGGACGACCATCATACGGGGCGAAGTTGCATGGATACGGAAATGTCATTGGCACGGGTAATGCCGTGATGGAATGGAGCCAGCCATGACGATTGTCGCCCGTGCGCTTGTTTCCGCGGAATCACAGTTGCTGCGTCCGGATCTGAACTCCGGATACAGGAAACTCGTCGACGGATATTCTGCCATTCAGCAGGAGTTTGCGAAGGCAGACGTGGAGCGCATTGTTTACTGGAGTACACGTTGGCTTTCGGTACTGGGCCAGACTTTCCAGGCTGGCAGTGACCTGTCGGGAACACACGTTGACGAGAACTGGCATGACTCCGTGGAATTGCCGTTCAAATTCAATGTCGACCAGAAACTGGCCCGGGACCTGCTCGATGGGGCAGCGGCCGCTGGATTTCCCGGGCAGTGTGTGGATTACCTGGCATTCCCTGTTGATACTCCGACGATTGTCGCTGATCGTCTGCTGAACCCCGGCAAGATCCCTGTCACAATGATCGCCTGCAATGTCTATTGCGATGGTCCCAAGACCCGGGACCTGGCCAGCGCTCTTTCTAAAGTACTGGAGGCTCGCAGGGAGAGGATTGCCGTTGTGGGCATCAGTCTTTTGACCACTTCGTTTCATACGGTCACGATCGACCTCCGCGAGGATTACATCCGGGGGGAGAAGGAAAATGAATTCGTCGCCGACTTTGTCCGTCGGGTCACTACCGCCAATAGTGGCCAGTTGGCCACTCTTTCACAAGACATGGCGGATCATGCGCGAGGCCTGCGTATCGACATGGGGCTCAAGGTCATGAGTTGGCTCGAAGGAACTCTCCCGTCCGGGCGTTTCGAACGCCCGTGGAAAGTCCAGGCGACAGGTCCACTGTATGGAGCGTCCGGGATCGTCGCCCTTCTTTAGCGTTGTTAAAACTGCCCCCAACCGCTAATGATCAGAGCTCGGCAAGCTCTGGAAATTCGTTGCTTTTCGCAGTAATTTGCGCGAACGCGCGCGTCAAATCGCAGATGTCACTTCATGACATGCGGTCCTGAGACGTAGTTTCGCCGCCATGAGCTGGCGCGTTCCATGTCCATTCTGTCGACCTGAAGTTGCCTCGAGACCTGGTGCGCCGTCTGAGGTCGTCCGCCAGGGATGGTACCGCCGGCAACACGATGGACGCCGGATCCAGCGTTTCTTGTGCAGGCTCTGCAAAAAATCATTTTCCTCGCTGACTCGTAAGCCAATCTGGCGACAGCAAAAGCCCTACGTCAATCAGGAGCTCACTTTTCTATTGTGTTCGGGGCTGTCTCAAAGGCGCGTGGCAAGGCATCTGGGTATCGATCCGAAGACGGTGGCGCGCCGGCTTGTCACTCTGGGCGAGCTGTCGAGAAAGGTGAACCAAAAACATCTGGACTCTCGGCCCCCTGTGGAGCGGGCCTGCTTTGACGACATGGAGTCGTCGATTCATACCAAACTAAAGCCGGTTTCGATCCCCATGGTGGTAGAGGAAAAAACTAGGGAAATCATAGCCTTGCGAGTCTGCAGCATGCCTGCAAAAGGGATCCTCGCCGCAAAGAGTCGGAAAAAATACGGACCCAGAAAGGACGAGCGCCGGGAGGCCCGGCTGGAGGTCCTCAGGACTCTTGCGCGCGTTGCGGCGCCGGGCCTCGTCGTGACATCGGACAAGTGCCCGCATTATCCCGCGTTGATCAAGCTCGCCCTGCCGGACGCGAAGCATGTGGTCGTAAAAGGTCAGCGGGGCTGTGTCGCCGGCCAGGGGGAACTAAAAAAAATCGGGTTTGATCCACTCTTTTCCTTCAACCACACAGCGGCGATGGCCCGCGCGAACATCAACCGCCTGATCAGGAAAACTTGGTGCATCAGTAA
>Ga0214921_10000725_pt1 | contig 59466 bp, 52 predicted proteins | sample LL1505_MetaG_FD_177992 | JGI IMG/M metagenome (GOLD analysis project Ga0214921, IMG submission 177992) | Freshwater microbial communities from Lake Lanier, Atlanta, Georgia, United States - LL-1505 | ecosystem: Environmental > Aquatic > Freshwater > Lake | place: USA: Georgia | collected...
TTACAAACCAAGATATTAGAAAAAGTATTTAAAGTAGCAGAATTCATTGCTTTGAACAAAGAGGAGAAAAGAAACTACGTAGAAAGCTTAAAAAACTACAACGACTTACAAAACACCTTGGATACATCTGAAAGAACAGGTTATCAAAAAGGTTTAAAAGAATTTGCTGCATTATTAGAAGAAGAAAAACGTCAAAAAGAAGAAGCTAAAGCAAGAGAAAAAGAGGCTATCAAAGTAATGATAGAGTTGGGAGTTCCTTTAGAAACTATTGCTAAAAAACTAAATTTAGCTATTTCAGATATAAGCAAAATGATTTGATTTTTTAAATGATGTTAATAAATAATTTATTGTAAATCAATATATTAAATTTAAATTAACTCGCTTTTCACTCTGCAATAAAGCAAGGTTACATCATCGGCGAGGGGAACTTTTCCTCTAAATTCATCAAGGGTGAGTTTGATTTTTTCGTTGAGGCTTTGGGTGTCTAAATCTAGGTTTTTGATTAAAAAAGTGATTACATTATCATCCCCAAATTCTTCGTCTTGTTCATTTCTAGCCTCGGTAAGTCCGTCGGTGTAAGCAAAAAGTTGAAAATTTGATTCATAACACACTTCCCCATGGTTGATAAACGGAAGCTCATCAAACATGCCTAAAATGGTGGTGCCTTGGTCAAGCAACAAAACCTTGCCTTCTTTTACCAAAAGCGGTGGATTGTGACCAGCATTGATATAATTAATTTTTTTATTTTCAGTATCTACAATTGCCCCAAAAAATGTAATAAAGTATTCTCCTTCAGAATTGTACAAAATAGATTCGTTTACAATTCTTACCATTTCTTCCAAAGCCACTCCTTGTTTTACCAAACTTCTTACTGAAGCTTGAAAATTTGACATCAACATGGCTGCTGGTATTCCTTTGCCAGAAACATCGGCTATGCAAACCAAAAACTGTGTTTCAGAAAGCTTTACATAGTCGTAATAATCTCCCCCTACTTCTTTGTTGGGAAAATAGGCAGCATGAATGGTAACTTGGTTGGTTTGTGGTAATTTTTTAGGAAATAGCAGGTTTTGCACTTTTCTGGCAATTTCCATTTCCTTTTTCATTGCCTCTTGCTCTAATTGTTTTTTGGCAAATTTCTTATTTTCAATGGCTACCAAAATTACACTGCTTATGATTTGAATAAACGGAAGTAACTCGTCTAATAAAGATTCTAAATCATCTACCACACTTATCAGCACATAAGCCAAGGTTTTGTTTTTGTGCATTACAGGCACCACGGCCTCAAAAATCTTAGAAATCTCAGTTTTTTTGGCTTTGTCTAAAACAGTAATTTGCTCAATTCCACCTAATTCTTTTTGTATTAAATCAGACGAATAAGACCTTTCAAAACCATAATTGGCTTTATTTACCCACAAATCGTTTTCAAAAACATATAAAGCCAAGCCATCAATATCTAATTTAGCCCTGATGGTAAGTTGAAAAATTCTGTATAAATCTTCTTCGGCTAAATTTTTATTTATGGCTTTTGTAATGTCTAGTAAAGAGTCCAACTCCATGCTTTTTACCTGCAAAGAGTATTTGAGCTCTTTAATTAGCTCATCATCACCATTTATTTTTTGATTGTGGGTCGTAGGCATCTCTAAGTCCGTTTCCAAAAAGGTTAAAAGCTAAAACAGTTAAACAAATACACAAACTTGGGAAAAATATCAAATGCCAGCTGTCGTCGGCACCCATGCTGTGGTATCCTTCGTTTATCATAATTCCCCATGAAGGCATAGGAGGTTGCACCCCAAGGCCTAAGAAACTTAAGCCAGCTTCAGTTAAAATAGCGGATGCAAAATTAGAAGTAGCAATTACAATCAATGGCCCCACAATATTGGGCATAATATGCACGGTAATAATTCTGATATTGCCAATTCCCAAAGCCCTGGCTGCTTCCACATATAATTTTTCTTTTACACTTATAATTTGTCCTCTTACTACCCTGGCTATTTCTACCCAAGTAGTTAAACCCACTGCCACAAATGCTACCCAAATTCCTTTGCTTTGCAATGCTAAACTAATGGCTATCACCAACATAATACCAGGAATTGACCACACCACCGTCATTAACCACATAATAAAAGAATCTACTTTGCCGCCAAAAAAACCAGCCAATGCACCCAAACTCACCCCCAATGTAAGGGAAATTAGTACCGATACAAAGCCTATCCCAAGAGAAATTCTGGTACCAAAAAGTAAACGTGATAGCATGTCTCTGCCGGCTTTGTCGGTGCCTAACCAAAATGTACGATGTTCTATATTTTTGTCTTTAAACTCTTGGGCTAAGTCTTTTAAGTGAACAGTTTTCATCATCTGTTCTTTGTCGAGATACAAAACAGAATCTCCAAAAATTTTATAATTGGCGGATGAATCGTGGTTGATTCTGCCACTTGCACCAGCAAAAACGCCTTTTACAATGTCTAAAATATTGTATTCTTCTACTTTTTCGGAGTGACCATGAGGATGCACTTTGGCAATTACACCATCAATGTCGTAGGTTTCTATGGGGATAATAGAATAATTATGTTCTTGCCCTAAGAACATGGCCTCTATAAATCCAACTTCTTCTATATCAATTGATTTTTTTACTTTGAGCAAATCTACATCAAAGCCAGGAAGTTCTTTTTTAATTTGCCAAGCACCATCGTTACAATTAGGTGTTTTGTCTGGAATAATTAAATAACCAAGCATGGCCACCAAATGGGCCAAAAGAATGAATACCAAACCCACCATAGCAGGATAGTTTTTCATTAATCTTTTCTTGATGTAGAAAAATGGGGTTTTAATATCGTTTTTAGAGTCCGCCAAGGTGTGAATTAGAGAGTATTATGAGCTAATAAACCTTTCTTGCTTGCAATATACTGATAAGTTTCAAAATTTGATAGTAATTTTTCTTCAGTTATGTCAATTTCCTCATTTTGAGAGTAGATTTTAATGTATCCTTTTTGAAAAAGCGTGCACATTTCAGCTTTTAATTGCTCAATATTTAATTTAGTGGCAGGAAGCAGCATTTCTATTGTGGATATAAAATACAACTCATCTAATATTGCAAATTCGTTATCAGTCAATTTATGTATCAATTTTGGGTGAACAATTATTAGTTTTGAGATATTAAGATATAAAACTAAGATTTTTTTGTGAAATAATTTATATTTACCTTTCATTTCAAATTTCAATCTCGCTACTATGTTTAAAAGTATTACCCTTCAAATTCCCGAAAAAGAATTAGATTATTACCTAATTTTGTTTAAAAAACTTGGTTTAAACATAGAAGCAACGCAAGATTTTGATGAAAAACTGCATTTGCCAGATTGGCACAAAGCCTTGATAGAAGCTGCTTTGAAAGATATTCAACCTGAAAAAGCTGCTAAATTATCACAACAACTCTCTTTACCTATAGAAAAATAAATATTTACAAATTCATTTGTTATGTCAACATTTAACTATCAAAAACCTTTTCCATTAAAAAAAGACAATACCCAGTACAAACTTATTACAAAAGAATTTGTATCGACTATTGAAATTGATGGAAAAAAAATATTAAAAGTAGATCCAAAAGGACTTGAACTATTGGCAGAAAAAGCACTTGAAGAAGTGTCGTTTTACCTTAGAGCTAGTCACTTGCAAAAATTAGCCAACATCCTTGCCGACCCAGAAGCTACTGATAATGATAGATTTGTAGCTTATACTTTGTTGCAAAATGCACAAATAGCCTCAGAAGGAAAATTGCCTTCATGTCAAGATACTGGAACTGCCATTGTAGTTGCTAAAAAAGGTGAAGGTGTGTGGACAGGTGCTGACGATGCTGAGCATTTATCAAAAGGTATTTTTGATACTTACCAAAAGAAAAACTTAAGATATTCGCAGGTGGTGCCCTTGAATATGTTTGAAGAAAAAAATACTGGCACCAACTTACCTGCACAAATTGATATTTATGCTGAAACTGGCAATGAATATAAATTTTTATTTTTAGCAAAAGGAGGTGGCTCTGCCAATAAAACTTATTTGTATCAGCAAACCAAAGCTTTATTAAACGAGGCATCGCTAGAAACTTTTATTAAACAAAAAATCAAAGACTTAGGCACTTCTGCTTGCCCTCCTTATCACTTGGCTTTGGTAATTGGCGGTACTTCTGCTGAATCTACTTTGAAAGCTGTAAAACTAGCTTCTACAGGCTATTACGACGAATTACCAACCGAAGGAAACATGGGTGGACAAGCTTTTCGTGATTTAGATTGGGAAGTCAGGGTACAAAAAATATGTCAAGAAAGTGAAATTGGGGCTCAATTTGGGGGGAAATATTTCACACACGATGTAAAAGTGGTTCGTTTGCCTCGTCATGCTGCCTCTTGCCCAGTTGGGATTGGCGTTAGTTGCTCTGCTGATAGAAATATTAAAGCAAAAATTACTGAAGATGGTATTTTCTTAGAGCAATTAGAAGAACATCCTGAAAAATACTTACCAGCACAAGCTCCTCATTTAGAGAAAGCTGTGGAAATAGATTTGAACCAACCTATGGAGGATTTATTGAAAGAACTTTCTAAATATCCTATCAAAACCAGGTTGAATTTAAGAGGAACTTTGATTGTGGCAAGGGATATTGCCCATGCAAAAATTAAAGAATTACTAGATGCAGGCAAACCTATGCCAGAATATTTCAAAAACCATCCTATTTATTATGCAGGCCCTGCTAAAACCCCAGAAGGAATGGCATCGGGTAGTTTTGGACCTACCACTGCCGGCAGAATGGATTCTTATGTAGGTGAATTTCAAGCACAAAAAGGCTCTATGGTAATGTTAGCAAAAGGAAATAGATCAGCACAGGTAAAAGAAGCTTGCCAAAAACATGGCGGTTTTTACTTAGGCTCTATTGGTGGACCAGCGGCTATTTTAGCCAAAGAAAATATAAAATCGGTTGAGATTGTTGATTTCCCTGAACTTGGTATGGAAGCAGTAAGAAAAATTGAAGTAATTAATTTCCCTGCATTTATTATTACCGATGACAAAGGAAATGACTTCTTTTCAAATCTGTAGTTTGGTGAATGGTGCTTGGTGAGACGTTAAATTTGAAAGTTATTAATTCTACTTTAACAGATTGGAATAAGCAAACAAAAAATACTGCCACGAATTCACGAATTAATTTTAAATTCGTGAATTCGTGGCAGAAAATTAGGTTTTCACGATGCGAAAACTAAAAATTTAATAAAATTCCTAAAATTGAAAACTACGGTTTCTGAAAAATTATAATGTGTTAAAAGTAGAATTAATACCCATTTTTCTTAATTTTTAACTTTCAACTTCTCGCTTCTAAAATCTAACAAGTGATAACACAAATACAAATTATAGAAATTGCTGGGGCTGTGAGCAGCTTTTTAGGGGTGTGGTTTTTGAGAAAACAAAGTATTTTGTATTGGCCTTTCAACTTGTTGAGCTCCATTTTGTGTATCATCGTTTTTCAGCAAAAAGGAATTTATGCACAAATGTGCTTGCAGTTTTTATACATAATCATCTCTTTTTATGGTATTTACAACTGGCTGAAACATTCTAAAGAGGGCTCTCAACTGGAGATACTACATTTTACTCGCAAAACTGTAGCTTATATTTTGGTGGCTGGTTTACTGCTCACCTCTGGTTTGTATTTTTTACTTTCGCATTTTACCCCATCAAAAGTGGTTTTTTTAGATGCTTTTACAACTTCTTTTAGTATTATTGGCACTTATTTATTTACCAAAAAATACATAGAAACTTGGTTGCTCTGGATTGCTGTGGATGTAGTGGGAATCTGTCTTTTCTTATATACAGGCCTGTATTCCATGGCTTTACTGTATTTAATTTTCATTGGTACCGCCATACAAGGCTACGGATTATGGAAAAAAAGTTTTATTGAAAACAACAATTAAAAAAATGAAAAATCTATTTATACTACTTGCATCATGTAGCCTATTATTTTCTTGTGGCAAAAAGGATTACAAACCTGCTAGCTCTATTTTAGTTGTGGAAAACAGAATTAATACTAATGCCGAAATGAAGTTTTATAAAAATGGCAAATTAGATATTGATACTATTCTAAAACCCAAGCAAGTAATTAATATATATAACACGCCTTACAGTGCAGACGCCGCCATGCTCGAATTAGATTCTATTTCTTTAATAATAAACAACAAGAAAAAAACAAGTTTTAATTGTTTCAGTTTTGAGAATGGAAGCAAACAATCCCAAGTTTGCATGGACGATACTTCAGGGTATTTTTATTACAAAAAGAGAGAAACCTCTCAATCTACTGATAATCTGTTTACTTACAAATTAAGTATTACCAAAAGTGATTCTTTGTTGGTGAAGTGAGATAACTTATTTCACTTTTTAGGTTTTTTAGCAGAAGGTGTTTTTTTCTTAGAATTGTAATTAAATGTATTTTCCATTTGAACAAAGAAATGCTCTTTGGGAAACAATTTTTTACCTTTACTATTCCAAATTCTAGCATAAGTATAGGTTTTGCCATGTTTGTAGAATATCCCTACCGCTCTTTCATAAAACATTTGATACTTTCCTTCAAAAAATTCAGAATTAGCCGTTTTAGCTTTAAGGGAAATTAGTTTATTTTCCAACTCTAAAAGTTTGTCATTTAATACTTTGTCTGTAAAATTGTTACTATTATTTTCGTCCAAATTATACAACTGAAGAAGCAAATAGAATAATTCAAATTTCCCAGAATTTTCTTTTATAGATTTTACATCAAAAATCTCTTTTGATGTTTTTTGTAGTTCAATAAGTTCAAAATATATTGAATCTAAATCAGTAGTAATTGATTTATTATTTTCAATATTTCTTAGTTTTGAGTTTATTATTTCATTGAAAAAATATTCAATTTCATTGTTTTCTAAGTTTACCTTCAAACCTTCACTACATATTTTCAATGATTTCAAATAATCATTTTTACGAAAATAATATTTAGTTAATTCTATACTATGAAATTGGGTTAATGAAGAGATTTGACTTTTTTCATAAAGTCTATTTTTTAATACATTAAATAAACTTACACAAGCATCGGGATTAGACTTTTGTTGAATATTTTTAATCAAAAAATTTGAATATTTTTGTAATAGGTACTGAAAACTACTTTCATTATTTAATAGATTTACATAATCAGTTAAGTAAAAAAAATCTTTATCAGAATTATTCATAGAAGAACTAATTACTTGTTCGTATGCTGTTAGTAAAATGTATTTATTTTTATCATTGGGATGGAGTTTATATGCTTTATACATTGAATTTAAGGCAGCTACATAATTTTTCACTTCAGATTGCTTCACGCATTCATTGTAATACAAATCTCCAATTGCTTGAGTAGTATCTATATTCTTATCAGAAAACATAAATTTTTCAAATGTTTTTTCTACTCCAAATGCATTCAAAGAATCAATAGAAACTAATTTTTTTTCCACTAAATCATTTACAATAATTTGCTTATTTTTTGCATCGTATTCTAAAATTAAACCTTTAGCATTGGTTGATTCTACAATTATGTTTAATGATTTTGGATATGCAATTATATAAACATGAGTGGGAGTTTCTTTGAGCTGAAATGGAATTCCTAAACTATTAAAAATAGAAGCATATATCAAACTGGCTGATACACAATTAAATGTACCAGATTCAAATATTTCATTAATATTCGCTACGTCTTTATATTGCTTTAAATATTTAGTTTGTACATAGTTAAAAATATATTTCAATCTGTTTTTATCAGACATATTTTTGGTATTATTCTTAATAAGTACCAAATTCTGGTTAAAATCGTTTACTTTTTGTTGATTTACTTTATCATTACCTTGAATTGAGGTTGCTAAAGAAATTAGACTATTTTTTGAGTCAAAATAGTTTTTAAAGTGTAGGTATTCAGCTTTATTAGGAAAATAAAGTGTATCTAAATTTGATTGACAAAATGAAATTTGAAAATTTATGAAAGGTAAGATTGTTAGTAATAAAAATGACTTTTTAGTAAAATGATAAAATTTCATCTTGTTATTTGTTTTCTTTGATGTATATTTTTAAGTACAAAACTTGATTCTTTAAAAATATAAAAAATTCTTTAATAATAAAATTCCCTTAAAAATCACCCCTCCATTTTCTCTTGAATAGCAAACATTTGGTCTCTAAGTCTGGCAGCTTCTATAAAATCTAGTTCTTTGGCGGCTTTTTCCATTTGTTTTTTGGTTTGTGCTAATAGTTTTTCCATTTTAGCTTTATCGCCATAGTCAACACTTGGGTCGGCGGCAATGTCTATGCTAGTGTCTTCAGGTTCAATGTAATATGGTTTAAATCTATTGCTACCATCAGCGGCTTTTGTTTGGGCCATTATTTCATCTTTCGATTTTATTACCGTTTTAGGGGTAATGCCATGTTTCTCATTATAAGCCATTTGCACTGATCTTCTGCGGTTGGTTTCGTCTATCGCCACTCGCATAGATTCTGTTATTTTATCGGCATACATAATCACCTTTCCTCTTGCGTTTCTGGCTGCACGCCCTATTGTTTGAATCAACGATCGTCTGTCTCTCAAAAAGCCTTCTTTGTCGGCATCCATAATCACCACCAACGAAACCTCTGGCAAATCCAACCCTTCTCTTAATAAATTTACGCCAACCAACACATCAAAAACACCCAATCGTAAATCTCTCAAAATCTCTACCCTTTCCAATGTTTTAATTTCAGAGTGTAAAAAACGGGTTTTAATATTCACCCTGTCAAGATATTTTGAAAGTTCTTCTGCCATTCTTTTGGTAAGAGTGGTTACTAAAACCCTGTCTTGTAGCTCTATACGTTTCTGAATTTCAGTAAGTAAATCATCAATTTGATAGGTGATAGGTCGCACTTCAATTCCAGGATCAAGCAAACCAGTTGGTCTTATGATTTGCTCCACAACCACTCCGTCGGTTTTTCTAAGTTCATAATCAGATGGGGTAGCACTTACATAAATCACCTGATTTTGAACATCCTCAAACTCATTAAAAGTTAAAGGTCTGTTATCCAATGCAGAAGGCAACCTGAAGCCATATTCAACCAAATTTGTTTTTCTAGATCTGTCACCTCCCCACATGGCTTTTATTTGGGGCATGGTTACGTGACTTTCGTCAATCACCATCAAATAATCGTCAGGAAAAAAATCCAATAAGCAAAAAGGTCTTGATCCTGGCTGGCGACCATCAAAATAGCGAGAATAATTTTCTATACCTGAGCAATAACCCAATTCTCTCATCATTTCTAGGTCATACTCAGTTCTTTCCTGAATTCTTTTGGCTTCAGACGGGCGACCATCTTTTTCAAACATTCTAATTTGTTGCACCATATCATCTTGAATTTGCTGAATGGCATTGTGCAAAGCTTCTTTTCCTGTCACAAATAAATTAGCAGGGAAAATAGCAATTTGAGGATGGTCTTCTAATTTCCTTCCCGTTTCAGGTTCTATACTAGAAATACTTTCTAATTCATCACCCCAAAATGAAATTCTATAAGCAAAATCAGCGTAAGCAGGGAAAATATCCACAGTATCACCTTTTACCCTAAAAGTGCCACGGTTAAAATCGGCGGTGGTGCGGTTATATAAAATATCAACAAATGAAAAAAGTAAATTACTACGATTGATAGAATCTCCCACTTTTAAAGTTACCACACTTTTCTTAAAATCTTCAGGATTTCCCATCCCATAAATACAAGATACTGAAGCCACTACAATAATATCTCTTCGGCCTGAAACCAATGATGCAGAGGCCGCCAAACGCAATTTCTCTATCTCAGAATTGATAGACAAATCTTTCTCAATGTATAAATTTGAAGAAGGTATATACGCCTCTGGTTGGTAATAATCATAGTAAGAAATGAAGTATTCCACTGCATTTTGCGGAAAAAATTGCTTTAGTTCGCCATACAACTGGGCCGCCAAGGTTTTATTATGACTCAAAACCAATGTTGGTTTGCCAGTATTGGCAATCACATTGGCAATGGTAAAAGTTTTACCAGTCCCTGTAGCACCTAGTAAAGTTTGGTAACTTTCACCTGCCAAAACGCCTCTAGAAAGTTTTTCTATGGCCGTAGGTTGGTCGCCAGAAGGCTGATATTCAGAGGTGATTTGAAAAGTCATATCAAAAAGGATTACAAAGAGTAAAGATACAAAAATTTGCTTGCATTAAATTTTGGAGAGTGAGAAAAAAATTGGGAGGGAAAAATTGAAATAATAATGGTAGTTTCAATGACATATTGTAGAGACGCAAGACCCTGCGTCAAATAACCTTATTTTATAACAAATTATAAATCAGGCTACAATAAATCAAAAGAACCGTAAAAGGTATATTTCCTACTTACGGTTCTTTTTATAATTTTAGCCTTAATAATTAAATACTAGCCACTTCTGCTTCTTTTACAACTTTTTTCACCAATCCTTGTAATACTTTACCCGGACCTGATTCAATAAACTGAGTTGCACCATCATTGTACATATTTTGTACAGTTTGGGTCCATCTTACAGGGGCTGTAAGTTGTGCAATTAAATTTTCTTTGATAACCTCAACATCAGTTGATGGTTTTGCATTCACATTTTGATAAATAGGTGCAATTGGTGCAGAAAAATGAGTAGAATTAATAGCCTCAGCTAGCTCAATTCTTGCAGGCTCCATTAATGGAGAGTGGAAAGCCCCCCCCACAGGAAGTGGCAATGCTCTTTTTGCACCAGCTGCTTTCATCAATTCGCATGCCTTTTCTATTCCAGCATTAGAACCAGAAATTACCAACTGACCAGGGCAGTTATAATTGGCGGCAACCACAATTTCATCAGCTATTGAAGCACATATTTCTTCCACTTTTTCATCTTCAAGACCCAAAATTGCAGCCATAGTTGATGGATTTAATTCACAAGCTTTTTGCATTGCCAAAGCTCTTTTATAAACTAATCCTAATCCATCTTCAAAAGATAAAGCACCACCTGCCACAAGAGCCGAAAATTCGCCTAAAGAATGACCTGCTAACATTTCTGGTTTAAAATCTTCGGCAACCAATGCCAATATTACAGAATGTATAAAAATAGCTGGTTGCGTAACCTTGGTTTGCTTTAATTCTTCATCTGTTCCATTAAACATTATTTCAGTAATATCGAAACCTAAAACCTCGTTTGCCTTGTGGAACAATGCTTTTGCTTTCTCAGAGTTTTCATAAAGGTCTTTACCCATTCCTACAAACTGAGAGCCCTGACCAGGGAAAATGTATGCTTTCATATTGAATAATTAATGATTTTTTCTCTTTAAATTTTCTTAATCCAATAAAGATTATAAAGAAAACGAAGTTTTCAATTTGTGAAATTTCTAAATAAATTATTAGTTTTCACTTTATGATAAGATGATTTTCTGCCACGAATTCACGAATAAAATTTTAATTTGTGAATTCATGTAATAGATATAATGCTTTTCAAGCATTATATCTATTACATGAATTCACACAGATTTCACAAATAAATTTGTGTGATTTGTGAAATTCGTGGTTAAAGTACAAAATAAACAAAAAAAGGGGGAAGTAAAAAACTTCCCCCTTTTAAATATCTTCAAATATTGGATTATAATTACCAAATAGTTGGCATCCAAACACCTTGTTTTTCTTTTAAATCATATCTGATAAAAATTTCGTGCGAAGCAGATTGGAAATTTTTGATATAGTTCCAAGGAGTATCATAAGCATAACCTACAGTTACAATATCACTAATTTTAGCTCCTGCCATTAAAGCAATTGTTCTGTTTGTTCTTACAGAACCACCACCCCAAATTTTATCAAATTTATTGATTGCATATCTTAACTTTATGTTTATATCAGCTTGTACAGGCACTGCTGGTGAATATCTAATTACTGTAGATGGCAATAACTCCATGTGTCTAGTTGCCTGAAATCTATAACCAATCATACCAAATGAATTGATGTATGCAAAATTGGTAAATGATAGCAAGTTTACTGCTGATAAGCCACCCCAAAGGTTTTTTTCATGAATCCAGATACCAGCATTACCATCAAAAGTATAAAGATTTTGAAGACTGTTGATAATATTATCTTTGTCATCTTTTACACTAATTTTAGCTCTGTCAAATCCATATTGTCTAAACCCTAACGAAGCTCCCATCGACAATTTGTATTGTCTATTCAAAGGCATGTGGTGAGTAAAAGACGCCATCAAGCCAAGTCTTTGTATTGGACCTGTTTGATCTACATATACTTGACCACCTAATGCGTTGTGATTATAATCTTTTTTTGCATATCTGCCACCTCTAAAATCAACTGGAGCATGCACAGTAGCCCAATAAGTAGTTGGAGCACCTTCAAAAGATACCCACTGATTTCTATAACCAGCCTGAAACTCTACATGGTTTGAAATACCAGCAACAGCAGGGTTTATCAAGTATGGATTCATCATATACTGACCATACAAGGGCATTTGTGCAAAAGAAGCTGTAGCACTCAGCAATGAAACACTTATAGAGAATATTAGTTTTTTCATATTTATTATTGGTTTAGTATAAATATGTATTTCCTGCAAATATAAGTGAATATTATGAGGAAATACATATTTATTGTATATTAAATTTAATTTATTTATAAATTCTAGCAGTTAATAAGAAACTGTATATTTAGCTTTTACCTATTGTCTTCCAGTATCTCTCACAACAGTGATGTAACCTTTAAGTACTCTTTTGGCTCTGCTAAGGGTGATGATGTAGTAATAAACCCCATCTTCTACTTCTTCGCCATTGTCGTTTTTACCATCCCAAGCGTTTGAGGCATTGATATTGCTATTTACCTGATGTATTACTTGTCCCCATCTGTTAAACACTGTTAAGCTTGCATCTGGGAAGTATTCTATCCCTTCTATCATCCATTTCTCATTCGCTCCATCTCCATTGGGTGTGATCATATTGGTTCTATTCAATTCGCAATTATACATCACTATTGGAAATTCTTGATTGGCCACTTCACAGCCTGCTATATAACCTTTTAAAGTAATGGTATAATTATCTGGGGCTACATTCGGCTGTTGGAAGATATAAGTCACACTTGGTTTTTGATTGTCTGATACTTTAGGATTGAGATACGTACTTAAATTATCTGAGAAAGACCATGCCCAATTTTCAATTGATGTTTTGTTTTTAATTGGTTTTACCGTTCCTGGCTCTAAAGTCACGGTATAGGCCGCACAGCTATCGCCGGTTGTCATGGTAAGGGTTTCTATTGGTCTTACTTTTACTTTTACTGTATCTGATATTGAACCACAATCATCATTAAACGTTGCTATTATCTCATCATCTTCTGTGATAATGGCATTGGCAGTTGACCCTGTTTCTGGCATTATATCTATCCCATTTCTGGTCCATTCTAATGGACTGTTATTGTTCGCATCTTTAAAGGTCTGCACTGAACCTCCATTTGATGGACATACATCTGCTCTGTCTGCCCCTAAACTTATTTTCACACTTGGTTTTACTAGTACATTTTGTACTAGCGCATCTCCTTTACAACCGTTCAATATTGGCACTATGGTGTATTGTATTTTACCCATTTGATTGGTGGTGCTGGTATTGGTAATCGCTGTTTGCACTATTTGGTCAGTAAGGGCATTCGGGTCACTTGCCAAGGTTACGCCTTTCACATTTGGTGTGGTGCCTGCACTCCATGAGAACACCGTTCCATTGGTGTTGGCTGCGGTTGAAGTGAGCTTCATCACTAAGTTGCTTCCATTGCACAAGGTATCTTCTGTGATGCTTACTACTTTTGCCACTGGTTTTGGATTTACTTTCACTGTCAAGGTGCCTGTTCCTGTTGCCTCACATCCATTATTGTCTAACACCTTGGTGGCTTTATAGGTTTTGGTACTAGTGGGTTGCACTATAAAGGTTGGGCTAGCTCCATTGGTGCCACTTGCTGTATAGCCTCCATAAGGTAAACTATCGCCTGTGATGGTATCCATTTCTGCAAACCAATAGGTAAACGTGGTAGCTGTAGCTGCACCTGAAGTGATACTAAAGTTTAAGGTTGCCTCATCGCTTGTCCCCTCACATAGGTTTTGGTTCTGACGGATCAGGTTGATTTTTGGATTGCCATTTACCGTAAGGGTCAAGGCACTTGGTACTGCTGCGCTACAACCTATTTTGTCGGTTAGGCTTGCCATGTTATAATTGGTAGTGCTACTTGGTTTCAATTTAATGATGTTATCGCCTTGGGTTAATCCATTGGCTTGGGTATTGCCTGTACCATACACTAAATCATACGGTGGCACACCTCCTGATAAACTCACTTTTAGGTCGGTTTCTTTGCCTAAACAGATGCTTGATTTTACCAACGACCAAGTTACGGTTGGTGCTGACTGCACGGTCACTGCCAAGTTAGCGGTAGTACTACATGCTGGAGTGGTAGCAGATATGGCTTCTAGTTTGAAGTTTTCTATGATTGGGTTGGTACTTATGTTTTCTAATTTTGACACAGTTACTGTTTGACCTAGTGTTCTATTGCCTCCATTTAATTGGGTCCAAGCATAAGTCAAGTTGCCTCCTGTGGCGGTAAAGGCTTTGTTATAAGCCGAACCGCTACATACTGAATCGGTTAACTTGCTGGTAATTTTTGGTATTGGATTTACTGTTACTGTAATGGTAGCTTCTGGCCCTGTACATGCTGATGCGCCAGGGCCTTTGGCTACTAATTTATACACTACGGTTTTGGCAGTAGTTACAGTATTTCCTAAAGTAAGGCTTTCGCTAAAGCTTCCTCCTGAGGTAAAGGTATTGGTACCTGCTGCATTGTTGTTCACATCTGCATCGGCTGCTCTGTTCCATGTAATGATAGAGCCCGGGATAGTACTAGTAACAGTGGCGGTAAGTGTGCTTCCACTACATAATGCATCTGTTGCATTTGGCATGCTTGGGGCAGGGTTTACCGTAATGTTTACACTGTCTTTTTTACCTGTACAACCGTTGGCTGTTGGGGTAAATACATATTTTGCGGTTCCTGCTAGGGTGCTGCTTACTGCTGTTAATGTTTCATCTACATTTCCTGTATTGGTAGCGGTTCCTTCTATGATGCTATTGTCTTTAGGTCTGTTCCATGTGGCTGTTCCTCCTAAGCTTACCGTTGCTGCTACTGTTGCTTTGCTTCCACTACAGATAGGGCTGTTTGATACCAATGTAACAGTTGGAAGTGGTTTTACTGTTACTGTAAAATCTACAGCTGTACCTGTACATGTTTTACTGTTGGCAGTAATACTTGGTGTTACGCTATACACTACATCTACATTGGCTCCTGTAGTATTGGTCAAGGTTTGATCTATTTGTGCATTTGGTGCTGTTACACCTGGTGCCGCTTGTGCTGTTGCTCCTTGACTTGCGCCTGTGGTAGTCCAAGTATAGCTTGCACTTGCTTGGTCTGATTTTAATTGTATCCCTGTTTTACTACCTGAACAAATTGAGAAGGCTTTCTCTATAGCGGTATTGGTAACTGCTGGCACTGCATTGATGGTTACCAATGACTGCGTTTTAGTATCTTCGGTGCCTGCTCCAGTATCTTTTACTTTTAATGTTACTGATTGTGCTCCTATTGTTCCTTGTGCATAGGTTACCACATGTGGGCCTTTGCCTGTGGCGGTAGCTGGGGTACCATTGGTGAAAGTCCATGCCCAATCATTGGCATTGCTTGATGAATTATCGGTATAGGTTACTGATAACCCTGGACCATCGCATAGGGTGGTTTGGTCTGCAGTAAAGTTTGCTGATACTGGGCAGCTATCTACTTTTACTGCAAAGGTTTTGGTGTCTGAACATCCTACATCGCCTGCTGTAATGGTATAGGTAACTAACTTGTCGTAACCTTTGGCTAAATATGGCCCTTTTAATATATCTGATATTGTTTTACTGGTTTCATTGCTAGTGCCTGTATAAGTACTTGGGCCTTTTATCATGGCATCTGGAGTTGTGCCTGTTACGGCTGCTGTCCAACTTAATTTGGTTGCAATGTTACTGGTAATATTGATACTTGGGCTGGTGCTGCTACAGATATTCAATGGACTTGCACTAGAAGCTGTTACGGTAAGGGTTGGTCTTGGCCCTACGGTAATGTCCACATTTTGAGTTTTACTACAGCTATTGGCTGTGGTGGTTACTACGTATCTTGCTGTACCTGTTACGGTTCCTACTACTGATAAATTGTCGGTAATGGTATTAGTTCCATTGGCTGATACACCTGATACATTCGATGGTGCTGTAGTAAAGCTTGAGCCTGTCCATGTAATGGTGGCGCCTGCTGGAGTACTAGTTAAGTTTTCGTTTAAACTATTGCCACTACATACGCTTGATTTGCTCAAGGCATTTAATACTGGGATTGGATTTACTGTTACAGTAAATGTTTTCACACTACTGGTACATGCCAAAGCTGGGATGGTAGTTGATGGGGTTGTATAAGTTGAGATACTATATGCTACGGTACCTGCGGTGGCTGCATTGCTTAAGGCAAGGGTTTCGTCTAGTTTCTCTCCGCTGTTTTTAACAATTGGGCTTGCCATAGTACCTTGATTACCTGTTACGCCTGTGGCGGTAGAAATCCATGCTACTTTTGCTGTGCTGATATCTGAGCTAAGGGTTTCATTGAGGCTTGCTCCATCGCAGATGGCTTTGCTTGTAGCTACTGTAATATCTGGATTTGGATATACCGTAATCACGATATCTTTGGTATTGGTACAGCTACTTGGTGCTGGTCCTGTAACTGTTACTTTGTAGGTAGCATTGGCAACTGCTTTTGGATTGCTGGTATTATTTAATCTGTCTGTAATTTTTGTACCATTGCCTGCTGCTCCTCCACTTTGGTTGGCTCCTGTTGGGGCTGTCCATGCAAAGGTGGCACTTGGCTCGTTGCTTGATGCCAAGGTGATATCAATATTGCTTCCGCTACAGTATTCTGTGGTGCCTGTTTCGTTGATGGTAGGTACTGCACTTACTACAAAGGTCTTTTTCAGGGTGTATGGTTTACCTTTGTCATCTGTCAAATCTAAAATTACATCATACGAACCTGCGGTTGCATAATTAATCACAAATGGATTGTTATCCGGAGCTCCTGTTTGTTGCACGCCTGATACTTTGCCACTGGTGGTGCCTCCTGTAAAGGTCCATTTATAATTGGTAATGGTACTTCCTGAGCCTGCGGTAGAGGTATTAGTAACGGTAAGGTTGGATCCTCCTGTTGCTGGTAAACATTCGCCTGTTTTGTTGGCGGTAAAATCTACTTTTACATCGCATGGATCTACTTTTACGGTTACGGTTAGCTCATCTGCAGTACATCCATTGGTACTTAAATTCACTTTATAAGTCGCTGATTGTTGGGTGCTGCCTGTTAAGCCAATTTTAGTGGTGCCTGAGGTTAATGTATATTTCTCTGCTGCAACGCCTACTGCTGCACTTGAGCTTGCTGGCAAGCCTGTGATATTTGCATTGGGTACTAAAGTCCATGTAAAGGCGTTTTGGGCTACGCCACTTACGCCACCTGCTACATTCAAATTACTTACTAAATCTAGGCTGAAAATATCGTCTTTACACACATTCGGTGATACATTCGTGCCTGATAAGGATGGTTTTGGTTTTATACTCAATGGCATGGTTACTTGTGTGCCTGTACAGGTTAAGTTGGTAACTGGGGTTATGCTTGGGGTAAGGGTATAATCTAAACTTTGGGCAATAACCGCTGTGCTTGTATAGGTTTCGTTGATTGGTAAAGCTGTTCCTGAGGCTGCTCCTGCTGCTATAACGCCTGTTGGCAAACTCGTTGGTCTTGACCAGCCTATCGTTACGCCTGTTGCTGGGGTAGTAGTAAGGCTTGTTAGTGAGTACGCTGTGCCTGAACATACTGCTTGCGCTGAAGGTAATGTTACACTTGGTTTGGCATAGACGGTAACATCAAATTTCAACCTTGCACTTTCGCATCCACCTACTGTTTGGCTAGCATAATAACTCTTAGTAGCACTTGTTCCTGATGTAATGGCCAATGAAGGTACTAATGGTGTTACTAGGGTTGTAATAGTTGTATTATCTGCATACCATTTTACTGCTGTATTATTGGCTGTTAATAAAGTGTTTATATCACTCGGGGTTTGTCCTTCGCAATAGTTTAATGGGTCGCCTACTGGGGCTTGAGGAGATTGATTGACGGTAATTTTAATCGTTGCTGTATCACTCGCACAAACTAAAGTGCCTCCTGTTACTTGACGTACAAATACTCGCTGATCGCCTGCACTAGTTGTAGCAATGGTTGGAACGGTAGTAGAGGGGCTTCCTATTGTAAACGGACTCGTAAACCACTGTAGACTGTTACCTGCACCTGCTGTTGGACTTGTCATCGTAAATGTTTGTCCCTGACAAACTGATTGAGGTGAAGTAACTGTTAATTTTGTTGGTAGGGTACGCACTTTTACGGTTAGGGTATCTGTTACTACACAAGATCCATTGGCTACATTTGTGGTGCCTGTTACCGTATATAGGGTATTTGCTGCTGTGCTTGGTGTAAATGCTGTACCTGATGTTGCTGTTGGGCTAAATCCAAAGGTCATCCCTACTCCTGAACTTGTGGTAGCTGCTGTTAATGTCACTGACTCGCCTAAACATACTGGATTCTTTAGAGCTGTTAAACTAATATTGGGCTTGGTTCTTACTGTTAATGCTACTGAATCTGAAAATACATTACAGTTGGTAGTGCTTGTTGCCACTACTCTATATCTCGTTCCTGAATTGGCTGAGGTTAAACTTGTTAAATTTAATGCACCTATTGTTGCGTTGTTGCCACTTGCTCCTGAAACGTCTGTCCAGGTTGTAGCTCCTGATGCTTTTTGCTTCCATTTCCAACTCTGTACACTTGTGCCTACCGCTGAAAAACTAGCCGTGGTCCCATTCCAACATATACTCTGGGCAACTGGTTGAGTGGTAAGGGTGGGTGGAGTACAACACAAAGAAACATTTACTAAACTACCATTTACACAAGGTGCACTAATTGATTCTGTATAAGTAGAAATTTTAAATTGACGAGTTCTATCACTGGTTATAGAAACTGCCCCTTCGGTATAAGTATTAACTACGTTTCTTGAAGTGTACATACCGGCAGGCATAGTTATTTGCAAAGTATAAGTACCTGGCAATAATATCCAACCTGAAGGGTTAAAAGTTACAGGAGTTGTTCCTTGACCACTTCCTGGAGGAATAACTATTGGAGCAGTTGCATCAGTTCCTACTTGAACACTCGAAGAATTTAAAAGCTTAATAGTAATTGTAGAATTTATACCAGGCCCAGTGAAATTATTGGCTGCATTTAAAATAAATGAATTAATCTGAGCGTAAGCAGTACTATTAGCAATTGTAATAGTCTGAGTACCTGTTGTAGCTGAATTATCCCAAGGTGTTCTTGCATCACCATTCACTGAGGTAGAGGTATAAGAACTTGCTGGTTCAACCCAAACTGAAGTTACTCCAGTAGCAGGAGAATAAGTATTACCAATAGTCAACAATTTACCCCCATTAGTTGGATCTTTATCATACCACCTATAACTACCACCAGAAATCGTATTTCCTGAACCAGTTAAAACAGGACTACCTGTGCCACAAGATTGAGTTGCGCTTGAAGAAATATAATCGTAAACTAAAACTGAAGAAGTTACGGTTTGTGCTCTTAAGCAAGCATCAGTAACCGTAAATGAAACAGGAATAGTTCCAACTTTATCAAAAACATAATTAATTTTTGAACCGTTCGGCTGTGAAGTTCCATCAACAGACCAATTAATTCCATTTTGAGTAACACCATTTACTTCTATCTCTAAATCAAGAGATTCTCCTTTACAAACACTTTTTTGGGCAGATTCTATCCCTCCAACTTTAAGTAAAGGTTTTGAGGAAACTAATGATTTTAAGAAAGTAGGTAAGGCCATGCCTACTTGAGCATTAGCTCCGGTAATAGACACATAATTTAATTTTACATCAGTTCCAGGTACTAAAGCTGCAGTTTTTTCAGGAGTAAGGATTGCACCAATATATTGAGGCTTTGTAACATCCCAAGCTTGATTATTTGATTGTTTATTAGCTAGATAGATAATACCATCTGGTCCCATTTGAAGATGACCAGTATAATCTTTATCATCTTTAGAAGCCAAACTTAATGCATTGAAGGCTGTAGAAATATCACTGTATATTACTTGGGTTGTCCCAAAAGTTGTTCCTGAAATTGGAAGTCTAACCAAAGCATCAGATCCAGAATTTGTAGAAGATTCTCCTTGTGCTCCAGAACTTACATATAAAAAAGCACTACTAGCTGAAAACTCTAAACCATAAGGCTCTACTAATGTACGTTGATCAGTATAAGTCATTTGACCATTAGTATAATTGAATGAATAAAGTGCCACAGTACCAGAACTTGCTACTGCAACTTTATCATAACATGGATTAAATTTAATATTTAAATATCCATTAGAAGGGAAATTAGGCGCTCCAGTACCAACGTTAGTTGTATGACTATAAGTAACACCTGTTGAAGTAACTTTGTAAACTCTAAAATTTGGATTGGAACTACCCGAAGTTGGAGATTCATGTATAATATACCAAAACTCTCCATTAACACTTGAAGGGCAAGCAGCTTGACCTTCTATACAAAATTGACTTCCTGCTAGCTGAGTACCTGCATCACAAGTAACTGTTTGCGTAGCTTTATTAACCGTAACTGTATAAACTGTTGAACCACGATTTGAGCCTTGATTTCCTACCGCAGCATTATGTGCGTCTACGGTAAATAAAAAATATTCTGTAGTTGAACCTGGTTTTGGAATCACTAAATGCCCTTGAGAAGAATTATCTGTTGTTTTTAAATCTGTTTTAACAACAGCGTTTGTAAAACCATTCCAAAGAGTATTATGAGCAGAATAAAAAAGTTGAGTACCACTAGCATCAGAAATAGAAGTAGATGATTCTAGATTGGATTGAGGAGAAATATTTACATTAGATAAATAAGTAAAAGTTGGAGGAGTATTTGCTAAATCGAGTCTAATACCATTTGGAAGAACCCAATTATTGGCTTCTCCTTGTCCAAACAAATTTCCAGCCCAGAGAAATAGAAGTGAGGTAAAAATAACACTTACTTTTTTGTATAAATTATTCATCATAATATGAGAGTTTTCTAAATTAAGTATTGTTTAATACTGTTTTTGTATGGGGTTGTAACCCATACAAGCCCCAAAAATCTAAAAATAATCTAAGAAAAGAAAGAAAAAAGACAATTTATAATAGGTGATAGGTGAGAAGTGAGAAGTGAGAAGTGAGAATACTTCGCTAATATTTTCACTTATAGGAAGTTAACATTGAACATTGAACAGTAATTAGTGAATGGTGAGTGGTGAACGGTAAATGGTGAATGGTAAATGGTAAATGGTAAATGGTGAGTGGTGAGTGGTGAGTGGTGAGTGGTGAGTGGTGAATGTTCACTGAAAATTGACCACTTATTCCCTGTCACTTATCTCGGTTCACCTTAACAGTTATCAGTTCAAAAAAAAAAGCTTGCCATTTCTGACAAGCTTTTTGAATACTTTGTGAAAATAAAACTATCTAGTTCTCTTTTCTTTGATACGAGCAGCTTTCCCTTTGGCTTCACGTAAGTAGAACAAACGAGCTCTACGAACAGCACCTCTACGGATAACCTCTATTTTGTCAATACTTGGTGAAAGTACAGGAAAGATTCTTTCAACACCTATACCATTAGAAATTTTTCTTACAGTGAAAGTTTCACCATTTGAATTTGGATTTCTACGTTGAATAACAACACCTTGGTACTGCTGAATTCTCTCTTTATTTCCTTCTTTGATTTTAACGTGAATGTTCACGGTGTCACCGGCCTTAAATGAAGGCAACGAAGCTCTCTTTTCTTGATATTCTTCGGCAACTATTTGTAATAGCGGATTCATCTTTATATTTCGTCTTTTATATTTGTAAAAAAGCGGACTGCAAAAGTAGGAAATTTTTTAACTAATTACAAATAGATATTTACAAAATAATAAAATATTTGCATTCTTTTTTTAACCTCCTTACTGTCAAGCCTATTCTTCGCCCACAATTTTGTTGTACAAATCTGGGCGACGCTCTTTTGTTCTTTGTAGTGCCTGTTCGTCTCTCCATTTTACTACATTTGCTTCATGGCCCGACAATAAAACATCAGGAACAGCTATCCCCTCCCATTCTGCAGGGCGTGTAAACACAGGTGGGGCTAGTAAACCATCTTGAAATGAATCTGTTAGAGCTGAAGTTTCATCTGAAAGCACACCAGGAAGTAGTCTGATAATGGCGTCTGCTACTACAGCCGCAGCTAGTTCGCCACCAGAAAGCACAAAATCGCCTATGCTTATTTCTTTGGTAATAAAAGTTTGGCGAATTCTATCGTCAATTCCTTTATAATGACCACATAAGATAATGATATTTTGAACCATTGATAATTTGTTGGCATTTTTTTGGTCAAACATTTCACCATCAGGTGTCATATAAATTATTTCATCATATTTCCTTTGCTCTTGCAAATACCTGATACAGTTTGCAATAGGTTCTGCCATGAGCACCATCCCCGCCCCTACTCCATAAGCATAATCATCTACTTGCTTGTGTTTGAAGGTGGTATAATCTCTCAAATTATGTAAATGCACGCTTGCTAGTCCCTTTTCCTCTGCTCTTTTTAAAATAGAATGAGAAAATGGGCTAATCAATAAATCGGGCACTACAGAAATAATATCAATCCTCATCGTCGGGTATGGAAGGGGTTTCGTCTAAATACAAATCAAGCAAACCTTCTGGCAATTTTACAGTAATTTTTTGTTCATCCTCGTCAATATCAGTAATAATTTCCTCTACAAAAGGAATTAAAACTTCTTTGTTTTGATATTCAACAGCCAATAAATCATGTCCTGCGGTTTCGTAAATATCAATCACAGGGCCTAATTCTCCAATTGTTTCTTCAATTACTGTATATCCAATTAATTTATCAAAATCTACTGCCAAATCATCATCTACCAATGCATCATCAATAAACAATTTTGCCTCTTTTAATTTAGCTGCTGCATTTACATCTTTTATGCCTTCAAATAAAATATAGGCTTTGTCTGTTTGTAAATTAATATTTTCAATAAAAAAGGGTTCATTCCCTGATTTTGTTTCAAGAAATAAAACCTCAATTGGTTTTATAATACTCTCGGCATCAAGATTTAGCTTTACTAAAACTTGCCCCTGCACTCCGTGTGTTTTTACAATTTTACCGAATAGCTTCATAAATAGGTGATAAGGGATAGGTGATAAGGGATAAGGGATAAGTGATAAGTGAGAGGTGATAAGTGAGAGGTGAAAGGTGAAAAGTAAAAGGTGAAAAGTAAAAGGTACATATTTACCATTCACTGTTCACGATTCACCACTCTCCATTCACTATTAACCATTCACTATTCACTGTTCACTAACAAATTGATACTTAAAAAAACTCAAAAAAAAAGGAACACTTTCGTGATCCTTTTTCATAATGATTTAAACATCAATATTTATTCTGCAGATTCTGCTGGTGCTTCAGCTGCATTTTCTTCTTGAGTTTCTTCAGCTGCTGCTTCTTCTGCCACTTCTTCAGTTGCATTAAGAGCTGCTAATGCTGCTTGCTGAGCTTCTAATCTTGCTTGATTTACTTTAGTTTCAGCTTCGAAACGTGCTTTTTTATCTGCTTCTTTTCTATCAGCTAATGATTTTGCAAGTCCTGAAACTTGACCTTCTTTAGTTGATTTCCATGCAGCAAAACGTTCGTCAGCAACTTCTTGAGTAATAGCACCTTTATTAACACCTACTTGTAAATGTTTTTTATAAAGTACTCCTTGCACTTGCAATACATTGCGAGCAGTATCAGTTGGTTGTGCACCATTCAATAACCAATAAAGAGCACGCTCTTCATTTAATAAAATAGTTGCAGGATGAGATACTGGTTGGTAAGTACCTAATTTTTCGATGAAGCGACCATCACGTGGTGCAGTTGAGTTAGCTACCAAAATATCATAAATTGGAGCTTGTTTTTTACCTCTACGGGCAAGTCTGATTTTTACAGCCATTTGTTATCGAATTTGTGGGAACTCGTCCCTGTTTTTTTAATGAGGTGCAAAATTAATACAAAAAATGAGATTAAAATAATATTTTCTATATTAATTTTCAAACACTTGCAATTTCAAATTTCTTTTCAAAACTAAGTTGATAAACTAATTCTTGAATGGCGGAGTTGGCAGCTAAAATTCTAGCATTTTCTGCATGAAAAACCACCATTACTTGAATATGAGCAGGGTTGATTTGTTTGATTTTAACTGCAGGAGCTGGGGTTTTTAAAATCACCTCTGAGCTGGCTATTCTACCCAAAATTAAAGATTTAATTTCTTCAAAATCAGAACCTAGCACCACAGGAAACACCATGGTGCTAGTTAAATAGTTTTCTTTGTTTTGATTTACAATGGTACCATTTGCCAATGCTCCATTGGGTAAAGTCACATTTTTATTATCACCAGTTACTAAAACTGTATTGAAAATCAAGATTTCTTTTACTTTACCCACTTGCCCCAATGCCTCAATGGTATCGCCTACTTTATAAGGTTTAAATACCAAAATCAATACTCCTCCTGCAAAATTTGAAAGAGAGCCTTGTAAAGCCAAACCTACAGCCAAACCAGCAGCACCTAAAATTGCTACAAATGAGGTAGTTTGTATTCCAATCATGCCAGCAACGGTCACCAACAAAAGTACTTTAAGTAAAATGCTAAACATACTACCTAAAAAACTCCTCAGAGAAACATCTAACTCTTTTCTTTCTAGGCCTTTCTGAATTCCAATCGTTAGTTTTTCAACAATCCATAAACCTCCAAATAACACCACTAAAGCCAAGGCTAACTTTGGTAAATATTCAATGGCAAGTTTAATAACATGACCTAGGTAAGGCTCTAGTTTTAAAAATTCTACATTCATAGTGATAAAAAAAGGAAGAAGTTTGATTCTTCTTCCTTTGGTGTTTAAGCTTCTGTAATTACTATTTTTTCAATCTTATCTCCCTGACGGATAGCATCTATCACATCCAAGCCTTCTACCACTTTTCCAAAACAAGTGTGATTTCTGTCGAGGTGAGCAGTGTTTTTTCTGCTATGGCAGATAAAAAACTGAGAACCACCAGTGTTACGACCAGCATGCGCCATAGACAAAACGCCTCTGTCGTGGTACTGATTTTCGCCAGTTAACTCACATTTAATGGTATATCCAGGACCGCCATCTCCTCTCCCATTTGGGCAACCGCCTTGAATAACAAAATCAGGAATTACTCTATGAAAAGTAAGACCATCGTAAAAGCCTTTTTTTGACAATGTTACAAAATTTTCAACTGCTAAAGGGGCATCTTTTTCAAAAAATTCTACTTTCATGGTACCTTTAGCGGTAATAATTTCTGCTGTTTTCATATTATTAATTATTTTTTTTCAAACTTAAACAATAGTATTAAAAAATCTAAGAAAAAAATATATTCTACTCAATATAATCACTTAAATACAAATATTTATTTGTCAATTTTCCGTCTTTTGCAATAGTGGCATTAAGTATAACATCCTGAGGATCATTTGCAAAAATATGTGGCAATATAGTATGAGAGAAAATATCTCCAAAATCATTTGAAGCGTTTCTTGGCAACTCTCCTGGCAAATTATCAATTGCCATTACGGTGATATTACTTTCATTTACAAATGCCCTTTCTAATGTTTCTGTAAATGGATTATAATCAAAAACAGGGTCTTCAATAGAAGTAGAACGCTGTGTAGCAGGTATGCTACCATTTATATCACAAGTAATATCAGCAATAACTTTTATTTTAAAATCAGGCTGACGCATACGGTCTTTAGAAAATAAAAGAGGAGAAAGTGGGTGCCAATAAGCTGAGGCTAACAATAAATCTGTAACTTTTGTAAATGGATAAAAACTAGAAAGATAATCTTGTGGATTTGCATGAAAATCTTTTCTATCAAATGGTTTTCCTTGCTTATGTACATGATAATCAGATGAGTTAATTTGAACAAAAACTGGCTCATCAAAATTTTGATACAAATATTCTTGCACTGATACCTGTTTAATGTTGAGCAATTTCAACATTTCAACAGCTCCATTTGCCACCCTTCCATTTCCTGTAATTAAAATTTTAATTGCTGGGAGGCTAATTTTGGGAAATTCAGATGTTAAATCCTCTAAATCAACACAGTTATAGGCTCTTCTAATATCAAACAATCCATATCTTTGGCCAAAAGTCCACAAACCATTATAAGCACCAACTATTCCTGCATATCTACCAAAAGCTATCAATCTATTACCTTCAGTATCTGTTAAACATTCATAATCTATGAGTGTTATATTTTTCTTGATAATATTTTGAAGTAAATTTTTATTGTAAGGTTGTTTTTTGATGGTATGAGAAAAAAATACATATTTTTTATCTGCAATTAAATTGGGGATTTGTACTTCTTTCACACCCAACAACAAATCACAATCTGATAAATCTTCTTTAATTTCAAATCCTAATTGACTATAATCTTCGTCTTTAAAGCATCTAATATGACTTGGCTGCACAAAAATCTTTACATGAGCATACTTTTGGGTAATTTCTAAGCAGTGCTGAGGAGTTAAAGCCACTCTTCTGTCATGCGGAATACGACCTTCTCGTAAAATACCAATGTTAAAACTTTTCATTTTTAATCAGACTTTAGATTTAATACTTTACACGGAAGACCAAGCAAAAGGTTAGTATAATTAAAACTATTTTAAAAATAATATCCTCAATTATTTAGGCATTCTTTTATAAAACACAAAACCATTTTTTTTACCTAATTTAAGTAGCTCTGGCATGGTTTCATATTGTTCATTTCTATCAATTTTAGAAATAAAATAAACAGTTTTATCTATATTTCCATGTAACAACCATTCAATTTCTTTTGCCTCTTTTCTCTCATTTGGTTTCTTTTGGGCATAGAAATAATGGGCATAACTTTTATATCCTAATACTCCCACGTAACAATCTTTGTCTTTCAATGTTTCAAAATATTCTATTGCAGCTCTTTGTGAAAAAGCTTCAATATTAGGCACAATAAAAACCATGGCCATTTGCAACATGGCCACAACACCCATACTTGTAAGTAAAACCCCTTGTTCTCTTTTATTATTTTTAAAAGAAAAACCTGCTAACACAATGGTAACTAACAAAATAGCTCCAGGTATAAAGTGCATCCAAGTCCATGAAACATCTGCTTCCATGTTGGCTACTGCAAATTTATCTTGAATATAGGGTTCGAATGTTTTGAAAAACATGCCATATGCTGGCAATAAAAAAACAGCAAATCCCAATAAACCGCCAATTAAGTAAAATAAAACTTTCTGAAACTTGTTTGCATCAAGATTTCCTGCCACAAATTCTTTCAAAAACATAGCCCCAATGTAAGTAAGCGGGAAATAACAAAGTGAAGAATAATGCACAATTTTAGTTTTAACAATGGTAAATAAAATTAAAACCACCCAAAATAAAATCAGCATCCATTTGCTAGTTGCCAATGTTTTTGAATTGAAAAAATATTTATTATGAGTACCAATAAAAAATATAGAGGCGGGAAAACATCCCAATAGTAACACCACAAAATGATAACCTAAAAAGCCCCCATGACCAGCATCTTGCGTACTAAAAAGCCTTATTTGATATTGAATAAAAGTAACTAAAAACCAAGGTCCATTTTTAATAGTTTCAAGTCCGAACCAAGCAAAACATACTAAAATAGCCACAATTCCGAAAAGTAAAATTTCAATTGGTCTTATTACATTCCATTTTCTAGCCCAAATTGCATAAAAAACCATGCACAATCCTGCAACCAAACCTGCTACAGGTCCTTTTGTGAGCACACCCATACCAATAAAAAAACCTGCCAATAATGTATTTAAAATTCTTTCATTAAATATTTCATTTTCACTTACTTTACTTAAAAAATATACCCCTAAAAAAATGAATAAATTAAAAGTAGGATCCATTATTCCCGACTTAAAATACAAATGAGGCAATAAACTACACATATAAAGCACTACCCACCATAAAGCAAAATCAGCCCCTTGTTCTTTTTTCCCAATTTTAAAAATAGTCATTAAAGTAATAATGCCAACAATTGCATTGGGGAAACGAGCTGCAAATTCATTAATTCCAAAAATTTTCATTGCTAAAACTTGCAACCAAATAAAAAAAGGTGGTTTTTCCCAAAAAGGCTCAAAGCTGATTTGAACTCTAAAATAATCCTTTGTTAAAATCATTTCTCTTGCATTTTCAGCAAAATTGATTTCATCCCAATCAAACAAATGTACATTTCCTAAAAAAGGAATATACAACACTGCCCCTACCAAAGCTATTACCCAAATAAAATAGGATTTTGAAGCGTATTTTGAAATCATAAATATTTCTTTATTAATCTATTAGAATATTTTTCACCATTAAACCATTGAAATTTTTGCATTACAAAGGCAGTTCCCAAAGCAACGGAAGTACCAATAACTGCACCAGCAATTACATCTTTTAAAAAGTGCTGACACAAATACATGCGAGAAACACCTACTAATAATGCTATAAAAAAACACAAAAACTGTGTGAGAAAATCTCGTTTCAAAATAAAACTTACAATAAATGCCATTGCAAATGCTGATGTTGTATGACCAGATGGAAAACTGTTCCAATGATGAATTGAAACACCATCCACAAAATGTAAACTGGCTATATTTTTAAAATATTCAGCAGGTCTAGGCTCTACCCAAATATGTTTTATTGATTGCGCTACAATTGTAGTAAATAAATAAACTAACAACGCATAAAAACCTTGTTTATACGAAACAAAACAAAAAATTAAAATAATAAATAACCAAAATAATTCTCCCAACCAAGTGATGTATTTGAATAGAAAATCAAATAAGGGTGTATTAAATTGATTTATAAAAAGAATTTCGTTACCAAAAGGAATGCGTAAAAACACAAAAACAGCTACTAAAACAAAGAGCAGCGATAGAAATATGAAAAATTTAGATTTATTGTAAATGACTTTCATGTAAATAAGTCTCAAAGATAGGTAAAAACAAAAAAAGGCAAATGAATCATTTGCCTTTTTTATAAATTAGATATATAAATTATTTTGTTTCTGCGGGAGCTGCTGGAGTAGCAGGTGCTGCCGGAATTAAAACATTACTAATGATACTTAATGAGTATTGACCAGCATTTGTTTGTACAGTAATCACTTTGTTTTGCATACCACTTTTACCAGCACTGTTAAAATTAGCTACAATTTCACCTTTTTTACCTGGTAAAATTGGGTCTTTTGGCCAATTTGGAACTGTACAACCACAAGTTACAAGGCAATTTGAAATAATTACTGGTGCTTTTCCTGTGTTTTTAAACTTAAAAGTATAAGTTACTTGCTGTCCTTGATTAATATCTCCAAAATTGTGAGATGATTGTTCAAAAGTTAATTCACCTTTAGGTTCATTTGAAGTTGGAGGGGTTGTGGTTTGAGCATGAGACACAAAAACTGCAGCAATAGATACTGCAATGGCTAAGATTATTTTTTTCATGTTTTTAAAATTTAATTTTTTAATGATAATTCTTGAACGCCTTCAAAAATCGTTCCAAAGACAAAAATAAACAATTTGCACTAATTTGTGCAAACAATCTATTTATTTCATCATCAATTTAGTATTTACAGGTATAAACCCTTGTTCTCCAATGAATTTCTGAGTAGAATCAGCATGAATCATGTCCATTAAAGGCTTAATTTTTCTGTATTTTTCAGGATTATAATACAAATACATACCTCTGTTGTATTTATATGTCATGTTATTCACCGTTTCTACTCTTGGAGATACATAGATTTTAGAATTATCAAACGAAATACTTAAAGGATCTACTGAGTAATCTAGTGTAGAAAAATTGGTATAACCTATTGCTACTTTGTCTTTACTTACTTCTTTCAAAACCTCTAAATTTGAGTGATAAATGGCAGCTCCAGGGAATAAATTACCCTCTTGCAATAAACTCTCTTTAAAGAAAGAAAAAGTTCCAGAATGAATATCTCTCGAAACCACTTTAATTGGCAAACTTGGACCACCAACTTGGTTCCAATTGGTAATTTTACCAGTAAAAATATCTTGTAATTCTTTAATTGTAAGCTTTTTAACAGCATTATTTACATTCACTACAAAAACTAAAGCATCACCAGCTAATAAATATTCAACAAATTCTTTGTTTACCTTTCTAAATTCAGCTCTTAATTCTGGAGTAATTTTGTTTGATGCCATTGCAATATCTGCAGAATCATGCAATAAACTTTCTAATCCTTCTAAACTTCCGGTTGAAGTAACTTCTACTTTTGCATTTTTTGGATTTGATTCGAAAAGTTCTTTCAACTCTTCCATTAATGGATGCACGGTGGTACTACCTTTTACAACAATATGCTTTCCTTTGTCGTCAACAACTTTGTTGGCTACTTCTTTGTACTCATAAGCACAACTGAAAAGAGAAAGCAATAAAAACGAAGCAAATAAAGATTTTAAATAATAATTTTTCATAACAATATAAGTTTTAGACTACAAAAATAGTTAGAAAATCAAACATAAAACTATGTTCAAATTAATAACTCAAAGATTTAACACAAAATTAACATTAGACAAAAACAGTTAACATAAATTTAACAATCAGATAAAAATCAAATAAAAAAGGGCTCTTTCAAGCCCCTTTTTTATATTTATGTTAACAAGTTCTTAAAAGAATTTGTACCTGTTATCAAGAATTTTTGAATTATCCTTAATAGTTTCATCAATGCCCATACCAGCTCTGTATGATTGCATCATGATAAGATTATTTTTGTATTGGCTGTAATCAGCAATTTCGGCAGGTGCAGGTGATTTTTTCAATAACTCTAATGCCACCACACTAGATTTACCAACAAATGCCTGCGTTTTGTCTCCCACTTTAGCTAATCCAAAACCTTTACCAACTGCTATTGGATCAGAACCCATGGCAGCAATTTCTGGTCTTGCAAAAACATTTTCAAGTGAAACATTTACTTGAGCACCTTGTCCGTAAGCGGCTGCTATTTGTTCAAATGTTCCTTTTGTTTTGTTAATTTTTTCTAAAATTTGTTTCGCTTTTAATTCTTCACGCACTTTTGCAGTAAGCTCATCACGTAAGTTTTCTACAGAAAAATCGTCTTTTTCAACTTTTTTCTTCACTGAAACTACAACATAATTTTTATTACAATCAAATACTTCTTTACTTACCTGATTTAGTTCAGCTTCATCAAATGCCCATCTTACCATTCGACGAACACCGCTTAAACCATTTACATATTCAGCATTTTTCAAAACGTTATCAGCAGTCATTAATTGTAAATTCTGTTTTTTAGAGTTTTCTGTTAAAGCTGTAGCTGTTGCAGATTTAGAAGCAAAGTCAAGTGCTTTTTGATAAACCATATCAGAAGTCTCATTACTTGCATCTAAAATTCTATCTACACTAGCCACAAAATACGTTTTTACCGATTTTTTAGCTTGCGTTACTTTTATAATGTGAAATCCAAAATCAGATTCTACCAAACGGGGAATTAAACCAGTTCCTGAATGACCAAATACAGCATCGCTGAAAGGTTTCACCATTTGTTTTTCACCAAACTCACCTAAATCACCACCATTTGCTCCGCTTCCTGGGTCTTCGCTTTTGGTTTTGGCAATTTCTTCAAAATTACCACCTGCTTTTAACTCAGCTAAAATTTGTTCCGCTTTGGCTTTAGCCGCTGCTTTTACAGCAGGCGCATCAGTTGCTGCAGTTTTAATTAAAATATGACTTGCTTTTATACTTGCTTCGTCTTTAGTTTTTGAAATTTTATAAAATTTATATTGACCACCTTCAATTAATGGCCCCACAACTGAATCTTTCTTTAAGCCAATATTTTTAAGTGCCACAGGAACTTGCTCTTCTTTCATATAAGAAGGTAAAACCCCCGATTCAGTATTTGCTTTTACAAAAGCTGAATCATCAGTAGTAGTTTTAAAATCAGCTGCTAACTTTGATAAAACAGATTGAAAATCAGCTGAATCTTTAGCAGAAGGCACCACAGGGAATGAAACATATTCTAAAGTAACTTTATCATCTACTTTAAACATTGCTTTATTTTTTGCTAAGTATTCTTTCAACTGATCATCAGTTGGTTTAATTGTAGAATCTGCAATAGCCCAAAAAGGAACATATAAAAATTTAAAATCAGCTTTTTGATTATTAGCAATATAGTCTCTTTTAGCTTCTGCTTTAGTTACGTAGTCCGTTTTACGAAGTAAATTTTCGTATTTATTTCTTAAACGTTGAGGTTTGATATTTCTTTCATATTCTACCCACCAAGCAATTACAGCTGGTCTTTGTTCTTGACCTGCTTTAATAGCTCTTAAAAATTGTTTAATCCCATTTTGGTCTCCAAAATATTGTTTCAACATGGGGTCCATATTTTTTCCTTGCACCACATCTACTTCTTCTTCAGCAGTAATTTCAAGCCCAAGTGCCTCATATTCTTTAGAGTAAGCATTGTCAGCAATCAACTTCTCCCAAGCTCTCTGACGAATTTGTTGCATGTCATACTCAGTTGCACCACGACCATTTCCAGCTTCAAAAAAAGCTTTATATTCATCTACCAAGGCACTGTACTCTTCGTATTTAATTTTTTTACCTGCTATTTCACCAATATGATTGTCATTTGATGAAAAGAAATTTGATTGCATAAGTTCCCCTCCTACAATAAAAAGTAGCATACTTACAGCAATTACAATTACTGCCCAGCCTGCTTTTTCTCTGATTTTCCCAATTAAAGCCATTACTTAATTTACTAAAACTTTTTTTACTATTTTTCTAATTTTGACCCCAAATATAATTATTTTTCCTAATGTATATTTATTTTTTTCAATAAATGCTTTTATTTATGTTCTTCTGGCAAGTAAGTGACCTTTACTTTGTCTAATCTTGCGTCATTTTTTGAGATGATGGTGAATGTAAATGGCGGAATATCAATCAAATCTCCTTCAACAGGAATATCTTGATTTTCATTTATAATATAACCACCAAGAGTGTCATAATCTCCAGTTGGGATACTCCAATTGTATTTATCATTCAAATAATCTATCTCTAATCTTGCCGAAAATATGTAATTATGTTCGTCTAATTGTTGTTCGTCGTTCTCTACTTCGTCATGTTCATCATTTATTTCTCCAAAGATCTCTTCCATGATGTCTTCAAGCGTAATAATTCCGGCAGTTCCTCCAAATTCATCCAGCACTACTGCTATAGATTTTCTTTGCTCTATAAATTCTACCAACAAATCATTGGCTTGAGCTACTTCTGGTACCATAGGTATAGAAGTTAAAATATCTTGAATAGAATGAGGTTTTTTAAACAAATCTTTTGAATGACAATAACCAATAATATTATCAATAGTTTCACTGTAAATCAACACTTTAGAATGCCCACTTTCTAAGAAAACTTTTTTCAAATAATCCAATCCATAGTTCAAATCTACTGCCACTAGCTCTGTTCTAGGACGCATACAATCTCTTACTTTGATATTCTTAAAATCAAGGGCATTGCTTAAAATTTTGGTATCAATTTCTGATTTAGATTCTTGTCCAACCTTACTTTGCTCAACCTGTGTTTGGATATAATTATTCAAATCTGTAAGTCCAAAAGCAGGATTTTCGTCTAAATAAGAAATACCGAACGATTTGTTTAAGAACACTTTAGTAAGCCAAATCAAGCCTTTTACTGGGATGTTTAATGTGTAATAAATTACATTCATTGGTATGGCAAAAAATGTGAGCATAAAATTAGGATTCACTAAAAACAAAGATTTTGGCAAAAACTCAGCTGTTGTAATTACAATTATGGTACTTATCAGCGTTTGAGAAACCATTACTGTAAAGTCATTATTTATGGGTTGAGGTAATATTTCGGCTAATTTAGGCTCTAACAATGCAGCAATGTAAATACCATATACAACCTGGGCAATTGTAAGCCCAACCAAAGTAGTACCAATAAATAAAGAAGGATTTTTGATAAATTTACTCACTACTCGAGATGAAAAACCTCCATTTCCCTCTTGCACAGCAATTTGTAATTTATCAGCAGATACGAAAGCAATTTCAATTCCAGCAAAAAATGCTGAAAAAGCCAATGAAATAATAATATAAGTGAGTTCTGGACCCATTATTTTTTAGTTTTCTTTTTTTGTAAAGTTGCAGGATTTTCGTTAATTTTCTTTTGTTCTGCTTCGTTATTTTTTATTTTCACATAACCATACCCCATAAAACAACTAATCATGGTCATAAAAAAGGGATAAGCATTCACAAAACCACCCACAAACAACTGGTGCACTCCAATTATTAAAAAAGCTCCTGCAATGGCCAATAATATAACTTCTAAAATCTTCATTTTTATTGATTACTAAAAAGAATTGGCTGTTCCAAAACCAGAAGGATTTAATATTTTATACGTAGTAAAAGTTTCATCTGCCTCTAAACCAGTGCCATATAGTACATCTTGCTTGGTTTGAATTTTTACAAATTTATCTGTAAAAACCTTCTTAGTTTGAGAATTCCAATTTAACAATTCAGTATTGAGTCGTTTTTTCTCAATTGGATTTTCAACCACCACATTTCCTGATGCTGTAAATATATTGGTTGTTTTTACAAACTTACCTTTTTGTGCACTTAATTTTGATTCTACTTTTCCTAATGAGTTATAAAAATAAATAATTACTCCCTTAGGAAACAGTCTATCTCCACTTGCAAACTCCTGTTGCTCAACAGCTTGCAGCTTCATTTTTGTCTTAGCAGAGTCGCTATACAAAGTATTTACAGAATCTGCTATAATTAGCGGACCAGTATATTTTTGCACAAAAACTCTTTCTTTCTTTTCCTCTGTACAGGCAAATATAAAAATCAGACCTGTAAATGCAAGTAAAATTAATCTACTCTTCTTTTTACAAACCATATATCATTAATATTTACTCCAAAATTAAAATTAAAATATCTTTCTAATAAATAATCACTATTTCCTCTTTGTCCCACTTTAAAATTCAAGTTGGCTTGTGCCATTGTTTTGGGAATTAAAAATGCAAAACCAGCGGTTACACCACTTTCAATAATATTTTTATTATCAACCATAAAAGGTGTTTGTCCATAAAAAGCACCCAATCTATAAGTTAATTTATTTAGCAACCCTTTGTCAATCTGACGTATTGGGGTGTATTCTCCACCTAGTTTTAAAGTCCAAGAGTCTGCTAGTTGGCCATTTTGTGTATATTTTGACCATTGTTGATAATCAAAATCAATCACAGAACTCCACCACATGCCATTATTAGAATTATGTTTATCTAAGGCAAATGAAAACCCTACTGCTTGTGGTAAATTAATTCCTTTTAGTGAGATATTTGATAAAGTGTCCTCTCTAATGGTACCTCCAGTAAGGTTACTTACTCTTTGTACAACCCCAATGTTATTGTTGGTAAAATTGGTAAATAGAGAATAAGTACCAGCAAAACCTAAAAACAAACCTGAATGAATGTATTTTCCAGCAGTATCTTTAATCCCACCAATTTGTTTTCTGAAAGCAATGGCTGGTTTTAAAAGCAAGTCGGTTCTGTTTTTACGTTGCGATAGCACCATTTCATTTTGATTGGGGAAGCTTACTTTGGTTTCATTTTTATGAGGACCAAACAAAAATCCGGTTTCAAGCCCCAAAGAAATATTTTTAGTAATTTGAAACCCGTTTGAAAAGAAAAATTTATTAGTAGTTCCATCACCACTCAATTTATAGCTAAGTGTAGAATCTCCCACTCCAAAATTGGTACTTGATGAAGTGTTGTATTTTACAGTTGAATAAGGAGTGATACCAAAACTAGTTACCCAATAATTACGCTTAACGCCGTTTTTATATTTGGTATAGGCAGGTAATGCCAAAGCAAAATAACCAAAATTCATGTCCCAAGTATTTTGGGCCAAATCTCCAGTTTTAAGATTTTTAAATCCACCCAAAACCCCAAATTCATAAGTTACGGTATTACGGTAAGACAGCATGGCTGCATTTATTTGGTTGATATAAAAATTATTTACACTTGCTCCTCCGGCACCCGCCATGCCTATATTTCTAGCAAAGCCTGCGTTATAAACATCGCCCATACCAAATTGAGAATAAGGAGAATTGCCAAACTGCTGTGCAAAAACTAGATTTTGAAGTAAAAACAGCCAACTAAAAAATGAAACTTTACGAATATTATGCATTACTTTTTAAGATTGAAAACAAACCTTTGCTTACTATTTGTGGCGAATAAATAATAGATCCAAGCAAGAATGGTTGTAAAAACTCGGCATCTCCTCCACAAATTACAACCTGCAAGTTAGGTTCTTTTTGTTGAAATTCTATAATTCTATGGTTAATTTCTGCAATAACTCCATTTACAACGCCAGATTCCATTGCATGTTGTGTGCTGGTGCCAATAATAGCCACATTTTCTATCTTTTGAATAAAAGGCAAATGAGCAGTATTTGAGTGCATTGAACTGAACCTTAAGCGAATACCTGGAGCAATAGCACCTCCCAAATGAATTTGGTTTGACGAAATATAGTCATACGTAATACATGTGCCTGCATCTATACCAAGCAAGGCGGTTGATGGAAATTCATGCAACATACCAGCAATCAAGGCTATTCTATCAAAACCTAATGTGGATAAATCATACTCACTTTCAAACGGCCAAGCCATTTCTCTATTTAAAAAAAATATTTTAAACAGAGCTGATTCAGCATATTCACGCAGCATTTCTTCTTTACCTACTGCCGAAACAATGGTTGTAAATTTGAAATTTTCAAGATAAGAAATTAAGCTTTGCTCAGTATCACAAATTCCAAAATCTACCAAAGTATCATTTTCATACCTGGCAAATTTAAGAGCCGTATTTCCAATATCAACCGTTATTGCATTCATAGCTTGTAAGTGAAAGTCTAAATATACATTCAACTACACATCACATAAAAGTACAACAAAAAAAGGCACAAGCAAAAACTTGTACCTCTTATTTCTTGAGATAGATCTAAATTAGACTAAAGGCAATACAGAAACAAATGATTTGTTGTCAATACCTTTTTTGAAAGTAACAACACCATCAGATAATGCAAACAAAGTATGATCTTTACCTAAACCAACGTTTAAACCTGGTTTATGCACTGTACCTCTTTGTCTTACAATAATGTTTCCAGCCTTCGCTGCTTGGCCACCATAAATCTTAACGCCTAAACGTTTGCTATGCGATTCACGACCGTTTTTAGAACTACCGACACCTTTCTTGTGAGCCATGGTATAATTTATTTAACGATTGATTCTATCAAAACTTTTGTATACTGTTGTCTATGACCGTTGAGCTTTCTATAGCCCTTTCTTCTTTTCTTTTTGAAAACAAGAACCTTGTCGGCTTTTACATGTCCTAAGACTTTGCCAACTACTTTTGCGCCGGCGATAGAGGGAGCACCTACTTCCACTACACCTGCATTATCAATAAGCAACACTTTATTGAATTCAACTAATTCGCCTTCTGCAGCCTGTAATAGGTTTGCATATACAAATTGGTTGGCTTCTACTCTAGTTTGCTTTCCTGCTATGTCAACGATTGCGTACATTGTATCTTCTAGATATTTTTTGAAAAGGACTGCAAATGTATTACAATATTTTTGAATATGCAAACATACTCTGTAAAGTTTCTGTTATGTATATGTTATTTTTTTAATAATTACCTACAAGTAACGCCTTAAAAAAGGCAATTCAAACAACTTAATATCAAATATTTATAATAAAATAAAAGGCAAATGTGAAAAAAAAATATTTATAAATTTTTTATCAAAAAAGGTTTGAGATATGAACTCAGTTTAGCATATTTGTAGTGTTCGATTGGGCAAAATTGTGTTTATCCAAGACTCAAAATCCCCATGTGATTGATAATGAAACCCTATCGAATTTTAAAAGAAAAAAGACCCATTTTATGAGTAGCGAGGCAGAATTAGTAGAACCATTGTTAAAGGAAAATCCAGGAAGATTTGTACTTTTTCCAATTCAATATGATGATATTTGGAGAATGTATAAACAAGCTGAAGCAAGTTTTTGGACTGCTGAAGAAATTGATTTGCACCAAGACATGACAGATTGGGTAAAATTAAATGATGGCGAACGTCATTTTATTTCTCACGTATTGGCATTTTTTGCAGCCAGCGATGGTATTGTAAATGAAAACCTTGCGGTCAACTTTATGAAAGAAGTGCAAATACCTGAGGCAAAATGTTTTTATGGTTTTCAAATTATGATGGAAAACATCCACTCAGAAACCTACTCATTATTAATTGACACCTACATAAAAGACAACATTGAAAAAGACCGTCTTTTAAATGCATTAGACACAGTGCCTTGTGTAACAAAAAAAGGGCAATGGGCTTTAAAATGGATCAATAGTGAAACATTTACTGAAAGAATCATTGCATTTGCAGCTGTAGAAGGTATTTTCTTTTCTGGTTCATTTTGCTCTATTTTTTGGTTAAAGAAAAGAGGATTAATGCCAGGATTAAGTTTCTCAAACGAACTTATTTCTAGAGATGAAGGTTTGCATACCGACTTTGCTTGCTTGTTATATTCAAAATATATTAAAAACAAACTGAGCGAAGAAACAGTTTATAGCATAATTAAAGATGCTGTTGAAATTGAAAAAGAATTTGTAACAGACTCATTACCTGTTGATTTAATAGGAATGAATGCAAGATTAATGAGTGAATACATTGAATTTGTTGCGGATAGACTTTTACAATCTTTAGGTTACCCAAAAGTTTACAACGCAAATAACCCATTTGATTTCATGGAAATGATTTCACTGCAAGGCAAAACAAATTTCTTTGAAAAAAGAGTAGCAGAATATCAAAAAGCAGGTGTAATGGGAGAAAAAGAAACCCAAAAATTCACACTTGACGAAGATTTTTAATCTTTTAGCATATAAGAGGACCAAATATATAAATCACTATAGAGAAATCTAACACAGATACCATTTTAAAAAATGTTAGTACTAAAAAGAGACGGTAGAAGAGAAACCGTAAAATTTGAAAAAATCACAGCAAGAATAGACAAACTATGCTATGGCTTGGATATGAATTTCATAGACGTGGCTGAAGTTGTGAAAAAAGTTGTTGGAGGCTTGTACGATTGCGTTACCACAGTAGAGTTAGATAACTTAGCTGCAGAAGTATGTGCATCCTTAACTACAAAACACCCCGATTACGCTACATTGGCAGCTAGAATTGCAATTTCTAATTTACACAAAGAAACCAGCAAATCTTTCTCCAACACAATGAAGCGTTTATACACGTACATTGATCCTAAAACCGGCGAAAATGCCTCTTTAATTTCAAAAGAGGTATATGAAGTAATCCGTAACAATGCTGCCATGCTTGATTCAAATATCATTTATGACAGAGATTTTAATTACGATTACTTTGGTTTCAAAACATTAGAAAGATCATATCTTTTAAAGATTGATGGTAAGGTAATTGAGCGTCCTCAGCACATGTTATTAAGAGTATCAGTTGGTATTCATCATAATAACATTGAAAAGGCAATTCAAACTTACAATTTAATGTCGGAGAAATGGTTTACTCATGCCACTCCTACCCTTTTCAATGCTGGTACTCCAAAACCTCAGCTATCATCATGTTTCTTACTTACTGTAAAAGAAGACAGTATTGACGGAATTTATGAAACATTAAAAGATTGTGCTAAAATTTCACAATCTGCTGGCGGAATAGGATTAGCCATTCATAATATCAGAGCCACAGGTTCTTATATCAAAGGTACAAATGGTACTTCTAACGGAATTATTCCAATGTTAAAAGTATTTAATGATACCGCAAGATACGTTGACCAGGGTGGTGGAAAAAGAAAAGGTGCCTTTGCAATTTATTTAGAGCCTTGGCATTCAGATGTTTTTGATTTCTTAGCTTTAAAGAAAAATCATGGTAAAGAAGAATTAAGAGCAAGAGATTTATTTTATGCTCTTTGGATTTCTGATTTATTCATGAAACGTGTTGAGGCCAATGAAGAATGGTCACTATTCTGTCCTCACGAAGCACCAGGTTTGTCTGATACTTGGGGTGATGAATTTGAAAAACTATACGAAAAATATGAGCGTGAAGGAAAAGCTCGTAAGGTAGTAAAAGCACAAGATTTATGGTTTGAAATTATTGAATCACAAATTGAAACTGGTACGCCTTACATGTTGTTCAAGGATCATGCAAATCGTAAATCGAACCAGAAAAATTTAGGTACCATTAAGTCATCTAACTTATGTACTGAAATTATAGAATATACAGCACCTGATGAAATTGCAGTGTGTAATTTGGCATCTTTAGCATTGCCAAAATACATCACAAATGGCAAATTTGATCATCAAAAATTATATGAAATCACCAAAGTAGTTACCCGTAACTTAAACAGAATTATAGACATTAACTATTATCCTGTAGAAGAAGCTCGTAACTCAAATATGCGTCACAGACCAATTGGTTTGGGTGTGCAAGGTTTGGCTGATGTGTTTATAATGTTGAGAATGCCTTTTGATTCTGACGAAGCAAGAGCATTGAACAAAGATATTTTTGAAACTATTTACTTTGGAGCTATGGAAGCTTCAATGGAATTAGCATCTGAAGAAGGTCCTTATTCAACTTTCGAAGGTTCACCTGCATCAAAAGGAATTTTCCAATTTGATATGTGGGGTGTTACTCCTTCATCAAACCGTTGGAATTGGTCTGAATTAAAAGGAAAAGTAAAAGAACACGGCATTAGAAACTCATTGTTAGTTGCTCCTATGCCTACCGCTTCTACATCTCAAATTTTAGGAAACAACGAATGTTTTGAGCCATATACTTCAAATATTTATACTAGAAGAGTACTTTCTGGTGAATTTGTGGTGGTAAACAAACATTTGATGAAAGACTTAATTAAACTTGGTCTTTGGAATGATAGTTTAAAAAATGACATCATTGTGAACAATGGTTCTGTACAAAATGTAAATAGTATTCCTCAGAATATTAAAGACTTGTATAAAACTGTTTGGGAAATAAAACAAAAATCTATCTTAGAAATGTCTGCTGATAGAGGTGCGTATATTTGCCAAAGTCAAAGTTTGAATGTGCACATGCAAGACCCTAATTTTGGTAAATTAACTTCATTGCATTTCCATGCGTGGAGATTGGGTCTTAAAACTGGTATGTACTACTTAAGAACAAAAGCGGCTGCTGATGCAATTAAATTTACAGTAGAACGTCAAGCAGATGTAGCACTTGTAGCAGGGATTACCGAAAAAGAACAAAAATTACAAGATTTGGCTTGTTCGCTAGACAATCCTGAAGCTTGTGAGGCTTGCGGTAGTTGATCTACATTTTATTGAATCATTCATCGATTATATTCCACACAAAAAGGAGCTGTTCAAATTTTGGACAGCTCCTTTTATTTTACAAAAATCTTAACTTTTATAAACTAACTTGCGTAGAAGTGAAAATACAGTTTTCTTGAAAAAATTACATATTTTAATTCATAAAATCCCCTAATAATTAATGCTTATGAAAAATATTTGCCTCTCAGTTTGCTTCACTATTTGCTCAATAGCAATCTCATTTGCCCAAAAAGGATTTGAAACCACTGCAACGGGTTTGAAATATAAAATATTTAACAAAAAATCTAATCCACAAAAAATAATACTTGGCGATGTGATTACACTTGGGGTAATTGTTAGAAATTCAAAAGATTCTATTATTGACAATACCTATAACAAACCTAGACCTTTGAGATTTCAGTTGCAACAAATTCCTTTTAAAGGCGCCATGGAAGAAGGTCTTTTGCTGTTGGCAGAAGGTGACAGTGCTATTTTTTATGTTAAAGCAGATTCGTTATATAATACCAAAAAAGGACAAAGTAAACCAAACTATATTGCTAGTGGTTCGCTTGTTAGTTTTACTGTTAAAGTGAAAAAAACACAAACATTGACTGATTTTAAGAAAGAAAAACAATCTCACTTTGCAGCACAAAAGGAAAACGATGATAAAATAATTAATGAATATTTAGTAAAAAATAATTTGAAGGCTGTAAAATCAGCAAGTGGATTGTACAAAATTTTACAAAAAGAGGGAACTGGAAAAACACCTGATACCACTAATTTGGTGCAAGTAAATTATGAAGCTAGGATAATTAATTCAGAAAACACTTATGAAGGCTCAGCAGAAAACAATCCTTATGGTTTTAAAATTGGGCTCAATATTTGGTTAAAAGGCCTTGAAGAAGGCATTTTTCAAATGAAAAAAGGCGAAAAAAGCACTTTTATTTTGCCTTCACATTTAGCTTATGGAGAAAAAGGCTTGCATAACACAATAGCACCAAACAGTGTTTTGGTATTTGATATTGAGTTGGTAAATATTGGGAAGTAAGGATTTTTACATCTCTTCTATTCTCCCACTTTCAACTTTAAATAAAGCAATTTCTGGTAATACTTTTCTTAACAAACTTGGTGACCTCTCTGGGCTAGCATCTGTTATAATAAGCTGACCAAAAGGAGGTTTACTTACCAATTGCGTAAGGGCTTTTATACGTTTATCATCAATTTTATCAAAAATATCATCTAATAAAAGTATGGGAGATTGATTCATTTTTTGGTGCATAAACTCTAACTGAGCCAGTTTTAATGCAATTACATAAGATTTTTGCTGCCCTTGTGAACCAAATTTACGAAGCAATTTACCAAAAATTTCAAATTCAAAATCATCTGTGTGAATGCCCATGGTAGTCCTTTCGAGTGCTTTGTCTCTATCCAATGCTCTGAAAAAATTAATTTCATAATCGGCATCGTACATATCAGACTTGTATTTTAAGCTCACATGTTCTAGATTATCTGATAATTCACCAAAATATTTTTGAAAAATGGGTTCAAAAATCACCACAAAAGATAATCTTACATTAAATATTTCACGACCAATTTTGCACAATTCTAAGTCATAATTGTTAATCAAAGTTGAGTCGAGCTGTCTCGTTTTTCCATAAATTTTGAGTAACGCATTTCGCTGTTTTAGAAAATGGTTGTATTTTAATAAATTTTCTAAATATTTTTTATCGAATTGGCACAAAACACCATCCACAAATTTTCTACGTAGTTCTGCCCCTTCTCTTACCAAATCAGTGTCATAAGGAGTAATCAAAACTAGGGGTATTTTACCTACATGGTCGCTCACTTTTAGTATATCATCGCCATTCAACCTCATCAATTTTTTATCCTTATTATGATGAGCTACTTCTACCTTAAAGTTCTTATTATTAATATTATACAAACTTTCTATTCTAAAAAAATCATATCCATCAAGCGTGAGTTGAGCATCCGTTAAATGAAAAAAACTTTTAAAAAAAGCCGTGTAATAAATGGAATCGAGAAGGTTAGTTTTGCCACTTCCGTTGAGCCCAATTAAGCAATTGGCACCTGCAGAAGGAGTAAAATTTTGCTCCTCATAATTTTTAAATTGAATAAGTTTAATATTTTCGAGATACATTCATTTATTTTTTAAATGATTTTAGTTAGCTTCGCAAGTTGAAATATCCATAGCATTAAAATTATTATGGCGAAAGAAAAAACAAAAGTAGAAGCTGCTTATCAGTTTTCAAAGGAAACATACTTATTTTGGTATGAATCAATGCAGCTAATGCGCAAATTTGAAGAAAAAGCAGGACAATTATATGGTCAGCAAAAAATAAAAGGTTTTTGCCATTTATACATAGGTCAAGAAGCTTGTGCTGCAGGCTCAGTATCAGCCCTTAAAAAAGGCGATCACTACATTACCTCTTACAGAGATCACGCCTTGCCATTGGCTTTGGGCACAAGTGCAGATAGCATTATGGCTGAGCTTTATGGAAAAGTAACAGGTTGCTCTAAAGGTAAAGGTGGCTCAATGCACATTTTTGACAAAGAAAGAGGATTTGCAGGTGGACATGGTATTGTAGGTGGTCAAATTCCACTAGGTGCAGGTTTAGCATTTGCTGAACAATACAAAGGTACTGATAATCTAGCAGTTGCTTACATGGGTGATGGTGCCGTACGTCAAGGAGCATTTCATGAAACATTGAATATGGCCATGATGTGGAAATTACCGGTGATTTTTGTAATTGAAAACAATGGTTACGCCATGGGAACTTCTGTAAAAAGAACGTCTAATGTGGTGGAATTGTATCAATTAGGTGAATCTTATGACATTCCTTCTGAGGCTGTAAATGCAATGGTGGTAGAAGAAGTTCATTTAGCCATGGCAAAAGCTGCAGAAAGAGCTAGAAAAGGTGAAGGACCAACTCTATTGGAATTCAGAACTTACAGATACAAAGGACATTCAATGTCGGATCCTGCTAAGTACAGAACCAAAGAAGAACTAGAATCTTACAAAGCACAAGACCCTGTGGAAGCAGTGAGAAGCACTGTTTTGGCAAAAGGCTTTGCAACAGAAGAAGATTTGGAAGTAATAGACCAAAAAATAAAAACAATTGTGGATGCATCGGTAAAATTTGCAGAGGAATCTCCATTCCCAGCTGCATCTGATGCTTACACAGATGTATATGTGGATACGGCTTATCCGTATGTATTTGATTAATAAATAAGTAGAGTAATAGTAAAGTAAAAATGAGCGATCAAGAAAAAGTAAATATTGATACAATATCTACTGAAAATTTAGAAAACAAAAAACCAAGTGCAATAGTTTCTGCACTTGAAGACCCAGAGATTTTACAAGATAAACTAGAAAATTCTTTAGATTTTGTAAATAAAAATCGTAACTTATTTACTTACGTAGTGCTAGGAATAGCATTATTGGTAGGTGGATATTTTGGTTATCAATGGTACCAAACCGACCAAAACAATGAGGCCCAGAAAGAAATGTTTCAAGCAGTGTTGTATTTTGAAGCAGATTCATTGAATAAAGCACTAAATGGTGACGCGGGCAAACCTGGTTTGAAAAGAATTGCCGAAGATTACGCAGGCACAAAAGCAGGTAATTTGGCAAATTTTTATGTAGGTGTAATTTATTTAAAACAAGGTAAATTTGATGAAGCCATCACACATTTATCAAGTTTTAGTTCTACCGATTTATTGGTGCAAGCAAGAGCCTATTCTTTGCTAGGTGATGCGTATGCAGAAAAAAACAATTTGGATGAAGCAGTAAATTATTACAGAAAAGCTGCTGAGTACAAACCAAACAAAAACTTCACTCCTATTTATTTGAAAAAATTGGCAGGAGCCTTGGTTGACAAAAAAGATACCAAAGGTGCACTTGAAGCGTATGACAAAATAATTTCTGAATACCCACTTTCTCAAGAATATAACGATGCTTTGAAAATGAAAGCATTTTATGAAGGAGCAAAGTAAAATTTGAATATTCAATTTAAATGTTGAGTGATGAGTATTTAAAATACTTGTTACTCAACATTTTTGTTTTAAATTAATTTACAATTATAAGCAACTCTTAACTCTTAACTTAAAAATGGCAAGTTCTTTAAAAAACCTAAGCGACTATTCTAGAAAAAATATCGGTAAAATTGCAAATAAAAAATTTGGCATTGTGGTAGCCGAATGGAACGAAGAAATTACAGGTGCTTTATTAAAAGGTGCGTATGAAACTTTGATTAAAGAGGGTGCTGATGAAAATAATATTACCATCAAAACGGTACCTGGTAGCTTTGAATTAAGTTTAGGAGCCCAATTTTTAGCTAAGAAAAAAGATATTGATGCTGTAATTGCTTTAGGCTGTGTGATACAAGGCGAAACCAGACATTTTGATTTTATTTGTGATGCAGTGGCAAATGGCATAACCAATGTTAGTTTAAAATACAATAAACCTGTAATTTTTGGAGTGCTTACACCTAATAATCAACAACAAGCAATTGACAGAGCAGGTGGACAACATGGAAATAAAGGAGACGAAGCAGCTATTACTGCTATAAAAATGTTGGGATTTTAAGAGACAGAAGACGGAAGAAGGAAGACAGAAGACGGAAGACGGAAGACAGAAGACAGAAGACGGAAGACAGAAGACAGAAGACGGAAGACAAATAGATGAGAGTATTTAATTGGAAGATGACACTCAATTGTTAGATCATAAACTTTTCGCCTCTCAACTCTCACCTATCCCTTCTCCACTACTCTTATTTTTATCAATTCTAAATAATCAAAACACTCCCCCAAAGTCAATTATTTTTGTATATTGCGTGGTAAAATTCTTTCATAAGATTTATTAAATTAGAAATTTATTCATTCATAACACTTTGTAAAAAAAGTGTTTCTATTTGTGACAATTCTATTAATCTACCTTTAACTTCTAAATAAGACTTTATTATGAGCATTTATAAGGATTACCTTAAAGAAATCGAAGAACGTAAAGAACAAGGTCTTCACCCTAAGCCAATTGATGGTGCCGATTTACTAAGCGAAATCATTGCACAAATTAAAGATGTAAATAACGAGTATCGTGCTGATTCTCTTAACTTTTTCATTTATAACACAATTCCTGGTACAACGAGTGCTGCTGGTGTAAAAGCAAAGTTTTTAAAAGAAATTATTCTTGGAGAATCTTCATTGAAAGAAATTACGCCTGCTTTTGCTTTTGAATTATTATCTCACATGAAAGGTGGCCCTTCAATGGAGGTTTTACTTGATTTAGCTTTGGGTAATGATGCTGCAATTGCAAAACAAGCTGCTGAGGTTCTTAAAACACAAGTTTACTTATACGATGCTGATTTAGATCGTATTAAAGTTGCTTTTGAAGCTGGCAATGCAATTGCAAAAGAAATAGTTGAAAGTTATGCACAAGCTGAGTTTTTCACTAAACTACCAGAAGTTGCAGAAGAAATAAAAGTAGTTACATTTATTGCAGGTGAAGGTGATATTTCAACCGATTTATTATCTCCAGGAAATCAAGCTCACTCTCGTTCTGACCGTGAATTGCATGGTAAATGTATGATTTCTACGCAAGCTCAGGAGGAAATCACTGCATTAAAAGCACAACATCCAGATAAATCTGTAATGTTGATTGCTGAAAAAGGAACTATGGGTGTTGGTTCGTCAAGAATGTCAGGTGTAAACAACGTGGCTTTATGGGCAGGTAAACAAGCAAGTCCTTATGTGCCATTTGTGAATTTTGCACCAATTGTTGGTGGAACTAATGGTATTTCTCCAATTTTCTTGACTACAGTAGATGTAACTGGTGGTATTGGAATCGACCTTAAAAATTGGGTTAAAAAATTGGATGCTGATGGCAAACCACTTCGTGACGAAAATGGTGATGTTATTTTGGAGCAAGCTTACTCCGTTGCTACTGGTACAATATTCACTATCAATACAAAAACCAAAAAACTTTACCAAGGCGAAAAAGAATTAATCGACATTTCTAAAGCTTTCACTCCTCAAAAATTAGAGTTTATCAAAGCTGGTGGTTCTTATGCCATCGTTTTTGGTAAAAAAGTACAAACTTTTGCAGCAAAACTTTTAGGAATTAAAATTCCATTGGTGTATGCGCCAGCAAAAGAAATTCATTTTCCAGGTCAAGGCTTAACTGCAGTGGAGAAAATATTCAACAGAAATGCTGTTGGAACTATTAAGGATGAAGTTTTACATGCTGGTTCTGATGTTCGTGTAACTGTAAACATTGTTGGTTCTCAAGATACTACAGGTTTAATGACTGCTCAAGAATTGGAATCAATGGCTGCTACAGTTATTTCTCCAATTGTTGATGGTGCATACCAGTCTGGTTGTCATACAGCCTCTGTTTGGGATAAAAAAGCACAAGCTAACATTCCTAAATTGATGAAGTTTATGAATGACTTCGGTTTAATCACCGCTCGTGACCCTAAAGGTGTTTATCATTCAATGACGGATGTTATTCATAAAGTACTGAACGACATTACGATAGATGACTGGGCTATCATTATTGGTGGTGACTCTCACACTCGTATGTCGAAAGGCGTTGCTTTTGGTGCCGACTCAGGAACTGTTGCTTTAGCATTGGCTACTGGTGAAGCTTCAATGCCAATACCTGAATCTGTGAAAGTTACTTTCAAAGGAACTTTAAAAGAATATATAGATTTCCGTGATGTGGTACATGCTACCCAAGCACAAATGTTGAAAAAATTTGGTGGTGAAAACGTATTCCAAGGCAGAGTAATTGAGGTGCATACTGGCACTTTAACTGCTGACCAAGCTTTCACATTTACCGATTGGACTGCTGAAATGAAAGCGAAAGCATCTATCAATATTTCAGAAGATTATACTTTGATTGAATCATTGGAAATTGCAAAAAGCAGGATCCAAATTATGATTGACAAAGGCATGGACAATAAAAACCAAGTGCTTCAAGGTTTAATTAACAGAGCAAACAACAGAATTAAAGAAATTATTTCAGGTGAAAAACCTGCTTTAACGCCTGATGCTAATGCTAAGTATTATGCTGATATTGAGGTAGATTTGGATTTAATTGCTGAACCAATGATTGCAGATCCTGATGTTAATAATGCAGATGTTTCTAAAAGATATACGCATGATACTATCAGACCATTGTCATTCTATGGTGGTACTAAAAAAGTAGATCTTGGATTTATCGGTTCTTGTATGGTTCACAAGGGTGATATGAAAATCCTTGCGCAAATGCTTAAAAACATTGAAGCTCAAAATGGTAAAGTAGAATTTAAAGCACCTCTTGTAGTGGCTCCTCCTACTTATAACATTGTAGATGAATTGAAAGCTGAAGGCGACTGGGAAGTATTACAGAAATATTCTGGTTTCGAATTTGATGACAATGCTCCTAAAGGTGCAGCTCGTACATCTTACGAAAACATGTTATACTTAGAGCGTCCAGGTTGTAACTTATGTATGGGTAACCAAGAAAAAGCTGAAAAAGGTGATACTGTGATGGCTACTTCTACTCGTCTTTTCCAAGGACGTGTGGTTGAAGATACTGAAGGCAAAAAAGGTGAATCATTGCTTTCATCTACTCCAGTAGTTGTTCTTTCTACAGTATTAGGTAGAACTCCTACTATTGAAGAGTACAAAGCTGCTGTAGTTGGCATTAACTTAACTAAGTTTGCTCCTTCTCATAAGTTGTTGGTGAGTTAAGAGTTAATATTTATATAAGTTTTTTAACGTCGGCGAGGTTTCAAACCTCGCCGACGTTTTTGTTTAAAATATAATTGATAAACTAAATAATATTTGTAAAAATTGTTAGAATTAAAATGTATAAATTCTACAAAATTATTGATTTATTATAAGTTTAGTGTAATTTTGTGTAAGCAAATTTAAAAGTGAAACTTCCTAAATACGAATACATGGCCGATGAAAATTTGGATTATTTTGAATTTCTAAGCATAGGTTTAAAAGGCCAAATTAAAAAAGTGGTTCAGTTTAGTAAGCTAAACGAAGACGGATTTTATAATCTAGCATTTGGTGATTATAATGAAGTGACAAATCAAATTGATGATAAAGTTGTTACAAACAATGGAGATAGCTTAATAATACTAAGAACGGTGGCTTCAACAGTTTTTGCATTCACAGATAAATACCCAAATGCAATTATTTTTGCTACTGGTAGCACTGAAATTAGAACCAGGTTATATAGAATGGGCTTGTCAAACAATTTGGATGAAATAACTATAGATTTTGAAGTGTATGGAGTGCTTGAAAATGGCAATGTTGAGCCTTTTATAATTGGTGAAGATTACTTTGGATTCATTGTTAAACGAAAAAAACTAAAATGAAAACTAAAATAACAAAACTTACAACGGCACAAAAGTTAGAATTAAGAAATGATTTAGCTAAACTTAAAGGAAAAGTTTTGTTTCCTGAAAAGATTGAGTTAGCTAATCAGTTGTTGTCTAAATTAGTATTGCCACAAAATTTTTAGTTAAATGTAATATTATAACCTTTTAAGATTAACAAATATCGCCGAGTTTTTTTATTTCTCCTTTTCCAACCAAGTAATTTTTTCTTTCAATAAGCAAATTGTTTGTTCATACAATTCTCTTTCCTTTTCAGAAACACCATTATTATAAAAATGGTTTATACCAGTTTGATTATGCATAATATTAAATACAACTTGTTCATCAAAGCTGACTAAATCTTCTGTTTTCATATTAAATGTAGAAGCAATTTGTTCAAGTCTTGAATATGGCACATCGGTTTCATCACGTTCTATTTTTCCAAAACCAGCAATAGACATCCCTAATTTATCAGCCAAATGCTCTTGAGTTAAGTTTTTAAACTCACGCACTTTTTTTATTTTTTGTCCGATTGTCATATTTTAACATTTTATATACCGCTAAAGTAATTATTTAATCTTAATAAGGCAAGTATTGTTTACTGCTTTTTTAAATAGAATGATTTTATTTGTGTTAAAATCTAAATTTATGATAAATTCAAAACACAACTTTCAAAACTATCTTATTATTTCATATTCTAAATTAATTTTGATTATTTTTCTTTTAGCTTTTGTAAATATTACAAAAGCTCAAACATTTGATGGTTATAATTATTTTTATGCTCCTACATTAAAATATAAAACATTGGAAGATGACTATTTTCACTTGGGATTTGAAACTAATAAGTATTTTTATGAACGTGGCTTTAATGTAGTTTATCCTAATACATCAAATCAGATAACTGAAATTAATGGGAAAGAGTGTCAATTATTAACTTGTTATATCACTCACAAAGGTGGCGAAAATGGATTTAATCCATATAGAGTTGAGTTGTTTTTCAAAAACTGTTTAGGTGAAATAGTATATACTACATATGCTACAGCCTTTAACGCGTACTTTACACCAGAAAAAAATCTTCAAAATGCACTTAAGAAGTGCATAAGAGATGTTAATCAATTTACAAATTATTACAGCTTTAATCCAAATTTAACTCCTAAGATTCAATATCCAACTGTAGAAAAAACTAATTTGACAGAGGAAGACATTAGAAAGTTTTTGGACAATCATATATCATCTGAAATTGAAGGCATTTATGAATCATATTCTAGTGGTTCTAAATATCGAATCGGAATAATTAAAATGGGAGAAATATATAAAGCTATAATTTTAGAAAGTGATTTAAATCATTGGACTAAAGGAGAGGTAAAAGCAAGTTTTGAAGAGAGTGCAAATTCTAATATTTATTCAGTTAAATATTATCTTGGTGATAAATCTTTAATTTCTACTTTTGGTACTTTAATAAATAATTCTTTATTGTCTATTGAATTAGAAAAAGATGGAAACAAACAAAAATCAGAATTTATAAAACTCTATCCTAAAAATCAAAATATAAAACAAAAAGAAAATGATGCTCCAATAATTGAAAGTATTTCTACAGGAACAGGTTTTGCAATTAATAATGTTGGTTTATTTGCAACAAATTATCATGTAATTAAAGACTCTAAAAAGATAGAAATTTTATTAAAAAGAAACAACGAGATAAAAACATACAATGCAAAAATTGTTGGCAAAGACCCAAGTAATGATGTAGCTATCTTACAAATCATAGATACAACATTTATTCAGTATAAAAAAATACCTTACATGCTTTCTGAAAATCAGGAAATTGGGAACAAAGTTTTTACCCTTGGTTTCCCTTTGAATGATGTTATGGGGCAAAATATAAAAGTATCTGATGGAATAATAAGTGCTTTAAGTGGAATAGATGATGACATAAGATTTTATCAAATTTCAGTACCGTTACAGCCAGGTAATAGTGGAGGTCCTCTGTTTAATTTGAAAGGTGAATTAGTTGGTATTACAACTTCAAGATTAAATGAAGTCTCTGTTGGTACCAAAACTGAAAATGTTAATTATGCATTAAAAATATCTCTTTTAAATAATCTAATTAAATTAACTCCAAGTATAAAAGGAATTGATATAAATACAACAAAGACAAATATCCAATATGAGTTAAATGATTTATGTTCAATGTATAAAGAATATATTTGTTTAATTAAATGCTATATGAAATAAGGATGTAAAAATGGAAATAATCTTAAACTTAATCTTATTGTAAATCTTAAACTTTTTGCTTTTAATTTATGATTTTAGAAAATATAACTAAAAATTTACTTACTTTTTTACAAAGAATTGAAAACGATTTTGATATACCGCAAACATACTTGGATGGAGATTTTAAAACTTTTTTGGAAGGTAAATTTGAAGTATATCTTCAAAAACTTAATGAAGCTACTATAGATAATGATCCAAATAAAAAACTTTTCAAGCGAGAACAGATTGAAATTGCGAATTTGCTTGCTTTCAAAATCATAGAGACTTTAGATTTTTATTATAAAGGACAAATTAAAGAAGCACATGATACTTTTTTCAATCAATTGAATAAAGTGATTGTTAATGACAAAAATATTTCAGAATTACTTTTGGAAGTACAAGGATTAACTCGAGAAAAGAAAAACTTTTATCGAATTACTATTGTTGGTAAAAACGAACAATGTGACAAAAATAGAATTTTTCATATTCCCTTTTCAAAAAGACATCTAGTTGTCAATCAAAGATTTAGCATTAATGGATTTCCATGTTTGTATCTTGGGGATACTATTAAAATTTGTTTAGATGAATTAGGGATTTGTTTTAATAATGATAGTATTGAAAATACATTTTGCTCACAATTTTCAAGTACTAAAGAGTTGAAATTTTTAAAATTGAACCGAATAAAAGATATTTATAAATTGCCTTTCCCAAAAGATGAGAAAATGTTAGAATCTCATTTTGGTACTATAGCTAATTTTATTCTAACTTATCCTTTGGTTTTAGCTTGTTTAGTCAAAGTAAAGCAATCAAAAGGAAAATTTAAACCTGAGTACATTATTCCTCAAATGTTATTACAATATGTGAAAAATGATTCTCGGCAATTAGATGGAATATGCTATCCATCAACTAAAATGAATTATGAGGTATTTCAAGAATTGACCACCTATAATTTTGTCATGCCACCTAGAGTATTTAAAAATGATTATTGTGAATATTTACGTAGCCATTTTTTAATTTCAAATCCACAACCTTTGAAAAATATTATTAAACCAATACAAAATACTAACTATAAAAATTCTATTTATCAAACAATTGAGGATAATCTTTCTAAATTTCAAGCTGAGTAAGCCAACTAATACATCCTATTTAAAAAGGTAGACATCCTTTAAAATGATGCCTACCTTAAATTAATTCAACATAGCGACATTCTTGAAAAAGGGTGTCGCTTTTTTTAATGAAAATTTTGGCTAACTTTGTGTAAATAAGATTTGTATGGAAAACTCTAATTATGTTTTAATGTCAGGTAATGAGCCAACCGACGAACAACTTAGCTTATTAATGAATGAAGTACTCGTTGATGTAAAAAGTAGGGCTGCTACTGCTGATTTGAAATTTAAACAAATTTTAACTCAAAATATTACATTGGTTTTAAGTAAATACAAAAAATAAATTGAAAGCTGAAAAACCAACATTGATTGTAATTGCAGGTCCGAATGGCTCAGGCAAAACTTCAATTACATCACGTTTATTAAAACATGATTGGATAAATAATTGCATTTATATCAATCCAGATGAAATTGCTCAAAATAAATTTGGCGATTGGAATTTAAAAGAAAATGTATTAAAAGCTGCTGAATACGCTACCAAATTAAGGTATCAATGTATTGAAAATAAAGACAGTTTAATTTTTGAAACAGTTTTCTCTTCTGAGGAAAAAATTGATTTTATCTTAAAAGCAAAAGAAACTGGGTATTTTATAAGATTTTTCTTTGTTTGCACTTCACATCCATCAATTAATGCCTCAAGAATTGTTAGAAGAGTATTAGAAGGGGGGCATGATGTTCCAATTCCCAAAATTATAAATAGATATTATAAATCTATTTCAAATTGCTGTGTTATAGCAAATTTAGTTGACAGGTTATATATTTATGATAACTCTATTGATTTTGATAACGCAGAGCTATTATTTAGAGCATCTGAAGGCAACGTAGTTAAAAGATACTTTGGCTCTATGCCTGAATGGGTAATTCCAATATTAAATGCATTAAATATCTAGTAGTTTAATCAAAAAGCGACATTCTTGAAAAAGGGTGTCGCTTTTTTAAAACACATTTTTCATATATATTTGTTTAATGTAAACACTAAAGAAAATGCATCATGAAATCAAAAATGTCATTTCAGGAATTACACCAGTTGCAAAATCAGATTCTATTCTCACAACCCTCAGTTTCCTTAGAACAAGCAAAAATGCAAGTTCAAATGTTAAAGAATCAGAGCTCATCAACAAAGAAAACGAGGCCAAACTCTTAATAAATCACTTTTTAGCTAAAGAGAATGAACTTAATGTTGAGTCATATTTAACAGAAGGTGCTGAACAACAAGTGTATTTACATTGTGATGGAAAATTTGTATTAAAAACTAATGATGCAATTTTTTATGAATCTTGGGAGGATTATTTAATAAGCTTATTGCTCCATAATTATTTTTTCCCTGCCACGGCTTATGAATTGTTAGGCTTTTTGAAAAAAGGTGAAAATGTATTTGCTTTAGTAAAACAACCATTTGTGTGCATTGATAATGTAACGGATATAGAAGATGTTCGTCAATTTATGAATGATAATGGATTTGTTATTACGAGAAATAATGATTATTACAACTCTGATTTACATATCATTATTGAAGATTTACATGATGAAAATGTTGTGATAAGTAAAGGTGTGTTATTTTTTATAGATACAGTTATTTATTTGAAATAGTAATATATAAATTAAGAATCATATTTTTAGCAATTTTAAACCATTCAAATTCCTAAAACTTCTATTTTTAAAATACTTTTAGGAATTTACAATCTTACAAATTCCTAAAAGTGTTTAAAAATTTGCACTTTTAGGAATTTGTGTGTAATTTTGTACTATGGAAGACATAGTAAGAAACGAGTACATTGAAAGGCTTTGGGTATTGAGAAATCAAAACCTGATAAAAGTAGTTACCGGAGTGAGGCGCTCAGGGAAATCTACCATAATGCTTCAGTTTCAGAAAAGACTATTAGATGAAAATCCGGCTGCTATAGTTTTTTCTATCAATTTTGATGTGCCCGAATATCGTTTTTTAGCTGAAAAAAGTTGGAAAGAAGTGTATGATTACGTTGAAAAATCACTCAAGCCCAATGTGAAAAACTATGTATTTTTAGACGAAGTGCAAAACGTAGCTGAGTTTGAAAAACTATTGGAAGGTTTGTTTGTAAACCCTCAAGTGGATTTATATGTAACGGGTTCAAATGCCTATTTACTGTCGAGTGAGTTGGCTACTTTACTTACAGGAAGGGCTTTTGAAATCAATGTGTTGCCATTTTCGTTTGCTGAATATGTGGCATTTACTAGCAAAAAAGATAATTTACAAAAGTCATACTCCGATTATGTTCAATCAGGTGGCTTCCCCGAAGCCATACGATTGTCGCAAGCAGGAATTGTGTATTCAAATCAATATGTGCAAGGTGTGTTCCAAAATATTTATCAAAACGATATTCAAAAACGCCACAAAATATACAATGAAGAAGCGTATTTAAGAGTAGTTAACTTTTTGATAGATTGTGTCGGTTCGTCGGTGTCTGCCACCAATATTGCCAATGTATTGAGTGCTAATGGTAATAAAACTACCAATAAATCGATCTCATCTTATATCACCACATTGGTAGAGGCTTATATATTTTACAAAGCCAATAGATATGATATCAAAGGAAAGCAACATTTAAGCACTTTGGAAAAATATTATATGGTAGATTTAGGCTTAAGAAATGCTTTGTTAGGCAAGGAATTAAGCACTGATAGAGGACATTTATTGGAAAATGTGGTTTATCTTGAATTAATCAGAAGAAATAACCAAGTTTGGGTAGGTAAAATAGATAATTTAGAAGTCGATTTTGTGGTTCGAACACCCAAAGGTTATACGCAATACATACAAGTTGCTCAAACCTTACAAAGCCCTGAAACATTGGCCAGAGAATTAAATCCATTCAATAAAATAGCTGATCATCATGAAAAAATGATTATCAGCATGGATTATGAAAATGGTTCTTTTAATGGTGTGAAACAAGTAAATGTGATTGATTGGTTGATGGGGAAATGATAAAGGCGACATTCTAATAAGTTTGTCGCTTTACTTTTAATAACCGTTTTTAAAAAACAAAAAACATAAATTCAGGAAAAAAATATATTCATATATTTTACTTCTTTAATACCCTAAATATTTTATTAACTTTGTATTAGAGCAAATAAATATTTGAAAATGACAATACATATCAATTCCGATTTAAATCCAAAAGATCTAAAGATAGCACTTGATAAACTTTCTGATTCAAAGAACAGTAAAAACACTATGGCTCAGTTTTCAGGAAAGTTAAAAGGAGTTTATGGCGATGGCTTAGAATATCAAAAGAAAATTCGTAATGAGTGGGATTAATTTTTTAGCCGATACAAATGCTTTTAACTATTTATTGGATGATAAATTTCACTACTCGCAATTATTAGATGGAAATTGGGCATTTTCTTATATTACTGAAATTGAACTACTTTCTAATAAAAATAGTACTTTAGAACATGAGGCTATAATAATAGAAATGTTAAATAAATGTTTTAGAATTTCTCATAATCAATACATTACCGAAAAAACTATTTTTATCAGAAAAACATACGGTTTAAAATTACCTGATGCAATTATAGTATCATCATCAATTATTTCTGGATTACCATTAATTTCTGCAGACAAACAATTGGAAAAAGTCAAAGAATTGGATTTGATTTTAATCCAACCTTAATTCAAAATAATATAAAACAACTACCAAAAAAGTTAATTACACTTTTAAAAAAATCCCACTAACCAATCTTCCAATTTCAACTGATTACAATTTACAAAAAAGCTAATACAGGTCAGTTTATTGTTGGGCTTGATTGTTCAATTTTGTATTAGAAATTTAAAAAAGATTGATATGGAAAAGCACGATTTACTACACGAATTTCCTGAACACAAGGAAAAAATTCACGAATTGAAAATTCAAGATTCTCACTTCAAAAAATTATTTGACAACTATCACGAAGTGAATAACGATATTCATAGAATTGAGACGGATGCTGAAGTAACTACAGACGAAGTACTGAATAACCTAAGAGCAAAAAGAGTACATTTGAAAGATGAATTATTCACTTACTTGAACTAGTTTAAAATACACAAAAAAAGGGGCTTACGCCCCTTTTTTATTTCATTTCTATTTCTTCTCCTCGGTCATTAATAAAGCTATATTCAGTAAGCCCAAAGGCGCTATCTTTAATTAACTGTACCCATTTTTTATATTTAAAATACCATTTCACTCTTTTAGAGATAAGTCCTTTGGTGAAGTGGTCGTACAATAATGGATGAAGAGAAACTAATACATTTTTCTCATTTTGTTTGGTAAACAACAAATCCAGATGTTGTTCTATTTGGTCTGGGATATTAATAGTAGCTTGAATTGTACCTGTACCATTACAAGTAGGACAAGTTTCAAGGTTAGAAATATCCAATTGAGGCCTTACACGCTGACGTGTAACTTGCATCAATCCAAATTTACTTAATGGCAACACGGTAAATTTAGACCTGTCTGTTACCATTTCTTCTTTCATCTTGGCATATAAGAAGTTACGATTATCTTGATTTTTCATATCAATAAAATCGACTACAATTATACCCCCTAAGTCTCTCAACTTAAGCTGACGAGCAATTTCTTTACAAGCATCCAAGTTTACGGCCAAAGCAGTATCTTCTTGGTCGCTTTCAGCATTGGATTTATTGCCGCTATTTACGTCAATAACATGCAGTGCTTCAGTATGTTCTATAATTAAATATCCTCCATTTGGCAAAGTTACTGTTTTCCCAAATGCAGCTTTTATTTGCTTTTCTACTCCGTATTCTTCAAAAATTTTGGTTTTATTGCTATGCAATTTCAAAATTCTTTCTTTATCAGGAGCAATAGATTTTATGTAAGTTTTAATTTCTTCATAGATTTCTTTGCTATCTACTACTATGGCATCAAAACTTTCATTTAGCAAATCCCTAAGAATGGAGTTTGCTCTGTTCATTTCGCCTATGATTTTATCTTTAGGACGAGCCGTTTTCAGTGCATTAAATCCATCTTCCCATTTTGTTAGCAAACTTTTGAGATCTTTGTCAAGCTCTGCTACTTCTTTGTGTTGGGCCACAGTTCTGATAATCACACCAAAGCCTTCTGGCTTGATAGATTGAATCAATCTCTGTAAACGTTGGCGTTCGTCTTTTTCAGCAATTTTTTTAGAGATACTAATAGAATTTGAAAAAGGAACTAAAACCAAAAATCGGCCAGCAATAGAAATTTCACAAGATAAACGTGGCCCTTTTGTTGAAATTGGCTCTTTTACCACTTGAACCAAAATATTTTGGTCTTTGGTAAACACTTGGGTAATTTTACCCATTTTATCAATGTCACTTTCTAGTTTAAAACCCTGTAATTTGTGAGTAAGTCCCTGACCACCATTTTGTACCATTTTCACATATTTGCTCAATGATTTTATTTGAGGTCCTAAATCGTGATAATGTAAAAAGGCGTCTTTTTCGTAACCAACATCAACAAAAGTGGCATTTAAACCTGGTACTATCTTGGTAACATGACCAAGGAAAATATCTCCAACTGTAAAAGAATTAGCGTTGTTCTCAACGTGAAACTCAACAAGTCGCTTATTTTGCAACAATGCAATTCTGTCGCCCTTAGGGCCAGAATTGATATATAACTCACTACTCAACGTTGATAATTTTAGTATTAAGACTTATAAACACAAATAGTCGGAATGTAAAATACACTCCGACTTATAAAATAAATTCAGCTATTAGCTTATTTTTTCTTATGTCTGTTTTTTCTAAGTCTTTTCTTTCTTTTGTGAGTTGAGATCTTATGTCTTTTTCTTTTTTTACCGCAAGGCATACTATAATTGATTTAAATTGTACCAAATTTATTTTAACTCTTTCATGTACCCATCTACAGTTGCAACTACTTCAGGGTCAGAATCGAGTTGTTTTACTTTTGTAAAATTTTGTTTCGCTAACTCATTTTTACCTAATTCTTTGTAGGCAATGCCTAAATAGAAATAGGCTTTAGAGTTT